>OJIX01000499.1_pt1 | contig 17238 bp, 27 predicted proteins | sample 1595981 | NCBI WGS metagenome assembly OJIX01 (sample SAMEA4350138, study PRJEB24818) | metagenome | biome: human; feature: gut; material: faeces | place: Denmark | collected 2013-09 | reverse complement strand
GTTTACTAGACCCCTTGTTTCCCCAAACCTACAGCACCGTTGATCATCACCGCATACAACACCACCATAAATCACCAACTAATATAATGTTACCCTAGACATACACGTTAAACGCATGCTATAATTGTATCATCGAAGCTGTAAAGGTTTCGGCTCTTTGAAAACCCATTTATGAACCTACCACCTAAGGAGGAGTACTATGTCTATACAAGAGCTTATCGGCAAATTGAATGATATTCAGCATACCATCGAAAGCCCTTACAGTCACGAGTTGAAGCATGACGAAATTCTCAAAGAACTTTTGAAATACGCGAAAGCCAACAACATTCGCGTGAATCAGGAATTGAACGAGTACGGGCATGTTATTTGGACGGAGGCTTAATCATGGCATTCTATGTCTATGAGTTTTACGCTGATAGTGATAAAGATGAATTTCTGATCGAGTGGCTTTCTGATGAACAAATAGCTAATATTGCTAAAGAATGCGACTACGACTTTGTAAAATGTTACGAGTCAGTCGGAATGGGCTGTAAAGGAAAATTTCTGTATGAGAAGGAGCTAGAGGCATGAAATATATCATCAAATACTATCAAAATATCAACGGCGTCTGGGAGTTCACCGTCAAAACCACAAAAGATTTTGAACTCTTTATCAATTATCTTAAATCAATTGAGCGTTATAGGTTTTACAAGCTCTACTCCGTATCCACCGACTGGGAAGGAACCAAAAATGACTAGCTGGCGTGACTTCTGGATCGGAACCTTCTTCGCTTTGATTTGCCTTACCTGGTTGACAAGTATGATCATAGCAATCGCAGCACTCTGTCAGTATTTCGGTTAAAGGAGTAATCATGAAAATCAAAGAAGCTCGTAGGTATATCGGTGATTATTATGCTTATGTCCCGAGAACCGTTGATAAAGTTCCTTACGAAGCCATTGAGATAAGAGCAGCATGTCGGAAGATCAACAGCATCCATGCAGCATACGAACTAGGTCGAAATGCAGGTCTTAACGAGGTGCTCTTCGACATTGAGAAGCGGCTTGACGCTCACAGCAAAGCAGAACGAAAGAAGCGTGTGAAGGCAGCAATCAACGTTCTTAAGCAGGATGCTAAAATCGACATAGACGGGATGTTCCGGATATGATCGACTACGCAATATGCATCCTCGCAATCATAATCTTTTGGTCAGCCTACGCTATCTACAGAAAGGATCACAAATGAAATACAACGTGACCATTTACGCATTTACCGATGGCACCCTTCTGGTAGACACAGACTTCTACGCTGAAACTGACCGCGATGCAACCGAATATGGTCTCACTCTGGCGCAGTTCAAGGGAAGTGAGGAATACCTTCTCAAAGTGAGAAGCGAGGACAAGTCTTTCAACCTTATGTGTAGCGGCAACTGCTGAATCCACGTCAAATCCTGATTTTCTGACACCTATACCTTATGGAGATTCTGTGAAAAGAAGGGATGCCGATTCGATCCGCTCTGATCAGGCCTAGAATTGAACATGCAGGGTTGTTAACCAAACGAAAGGATCAAGATGAAAAACATTACCCGCACTGTAACCGACTACCTTATCACCGCCTATGACCTCGTGGACGGAGAGAACGGCCCGGAAGTGTCGGTCGTGGCCCAGGCGACGGCTCTTGCCGTGTCCATGACCAAGTCCGAGGCCCGCGCGGCCCTGGCCGAGGCCATCGGCTCCAAGCTCCCGAAGGGCCTCACCATCAAGTGGGAGCCGCAGGCGACTTACACCTACGCCATGCCTCTTGAAAAGTTCATCGAGAATGCTGTCGTTATCAAGGAAGGGGAGTAAATTATGTTCAAGGAGATTAAGCCCGAGGATGTTGCGCCCAACGAGATTATCGCCGTGTCCGAGGCCGACATTTCCACCGGCCTTCGTGAGTACAACGTTCGCGAGCTGGAAGCCCAGAACTTGACCGCTATCTGCACGGTCAAGGGCGACACGCCAGAGGAGAAGGCCCTGGTTTTCAATGCTGCCAACAACCCGCAGCACAAGATCAACGATTTCATCAACAAGAAGATCATGGTGAAGGACTTCTACGCGGAGACGCTTGAGCTTGTGAACAATGAGACCGGCGAGGTTGAAAAGGCTCCTCGAATCGTGCTTATCGATGACCAGGGCGAGGCATACGAATGCGTCTCGGTTGGCATGTTCTCCTCCCTGAAAAAGCTGATTGCCGTGTTCGGTGCCCCCACGTGGGAGACTCCTATCCCGGTTGTCATCAAGCAGGAGAAGGTCAAGAACGGAACCATGCTCACGATGAGCGTCCAGTATTAATCCCACCTGCATATCAAGGACACAGGCCGCCGGAAACGGCGGCCTTTCCTGTAAGGAGACATTGTGAAGCGCGACTTTCTTAACCTTGCATCCAAAGACTTAATGTCGGAGTTCGTCTATTCCTCGGTAGGGCGCGTTCTCAAAAAAGAGCTGTGGGGTTCGAAGCCGGTGCCCCAGTGTGTCAGCATATATGTCTACCATGCATCCACTGATAAGTTCGAGTATATGTTCACCAAGGATGACTGGATCGATTTCAAGCGAGACTTACCCGAAGAGGTAGAGGAAGCACTTCGAGCATATTCTACTTGCAACGACTCCGAGATTATTCTTTATATGCACAGAGCAGGCATCGAGATAGTTTCCAAGCACCGCCAACACCCATTCTAAGGAGGTGAAAGAATGCAAACTAAAAACGGAGTAGTTTACGACTTATCTAACACGCCTTTCATCGGAACCTATGGGCAATACGACTTCGCATTTTCCAGCGCAACTCACTTGGTAAAGTTCAACGATAAAGTCAATATTCGCGTGCCTTGGCTTAACGACAGTTTTTCCAAGCGCTTCCATGTCACCATCGACGTGAGTATCCTAGCAGTCATCCAGCTTTATATGCAGGTTGAAACCCGAGGCTTCCGCATCTACGACAATGCGAGAGGGAGGTGTTACTTGTGCCCCGAGAATATAATATTGCATGGACTGACAGTCAGAGAAAGCGATTGAACAGCGCAGTGAGACGCTATAACAATGCAATCCGAAAAGCCGCCAAGGCCAATCCTAGTGCAGCCGAATTTCTCCCGCCGGAAGTCAAGTACCAAGAGGTCAAGGCCAATATCACCACCTCGCGAGCGCTGAACAACACGGTGAACCGCCTGAACCGAATCACAAAGCCCCGTGCCCTGGAGCTTGTCCGCCAGGCAGACGCTTCGATCACCACGCGTTATGAGAGGGGTGAGTACTCTATCTTGCGCAGCGTGCGTGAGCGCGCCAAGTCCATGCGTGCTAAGAAGCTCGGAATACAGCAGCCCAAAGGGCGCATGGGAAGTTTGGAGCAGGCAAAGCTATCCCCCGACAAGAGGCCCATAGGCTCGCTTTCGTCAAAAGCCATCAGGCGTTTCATCCAGAACATGGAGCGGGAGCTAAACATGTCCAGCCGTGACAAGGCCAGGCGCTATTCCTCCAACTATATGCGTGCCATGCGCAACGTTTTCGGAGGTTTCGAGGACTATGACGAGGCAATCGACGAAGTGGAGGAGATTATCCTAGATCTTGCCGGCCAGGACGTGGCGAATCTGTTCAGGGCACTCGATGGCGCTCCGGATATCGGGTATATCTATGAGCCCCAGGCACGTGAAGATAAGCTAAAAAGGATATACGAGTATTGGACAGGCTCATACGACTGGGAGGAGATTCGGGGTGTGAGGGACTATGCGCCAGGTTTTGCCTCATCGATAAAGAGAGGGTGGCTTGTAGGCAATGATTGAGGATAAACTGCTCGATACCCTTTGTTGGGACGATTTTATATGGGAGGATGCACATGTGCCTAGCTATGCCGCCGACTTTGAGACAACCACGTCTGCCGATGATTGCCGAGTATGGGCCTGGGCTGTATGCGAGGTAGGCCGCCCTGATGATCTGCAATATGGAAATTCCATCGAGTCCTTTATCGAGTGGTGCAAGGTTCATGCAGGTAGCCGCGTCTACTTCCACAACCTGAAATTCGACGGCAAGTTCATCTTGTCTTATATTTTGCAAGAAGGCTGGAAGTGGATACCGGTCAAAGAGGAGTGTGGCCCGCAGAAGTTCACGACGTTGATATCGGACATGGGCCAGTTCTATTCGATAAAGCTGTGGTTTGCAGAAAGCGCTTCCATCGAGTTCTTGGATTCCCTGAAAATCATACCCCTGCCCATCGCGGCAATCCCCAAGGCTTTCGGCCTCGATATCCAGAAGCTAGGCCTAGACTACGTCGAATACAGGGAGGTAGGACACGTGCTCACGCCAGAGGAGAAGGAATATATCTCCCATGACGTGCAGATAGCAGCACAGGCTCTCGATATCATGCACACCCAGGGAATGACCAAGATGACGGCGGGTTCGAACGCATTCAAGGAGTATCAGAAGTCAGTCGGGGGACGTAGGCGTTTCCGCGATTGGTTCCCCGAACCCGACTACGATGCCGACTTGCGCGCAGGCGGCTGTTACAAGGGCGGGTTCACGGCGGTGAATCCGAAATATGCAGGGCGCATCGTAGGGCCTGGGTGCTCGTTCGACGTGAACTCGCTCTATCCATCTGTCATGGCAGGGGCCCACGGGGAAGTGCTTCCGTATGGGGCGCCTGTGGTATACGACGGCGAGTACGAGTTCGACCCCGAGTACCCGCTGTATATCCAGTACGTGGAGGCGGACTTCAAAGTAAAGCCCGGCTTCATTCCGTGCCTTCAGCTCAAAGGCAACCGCATGTTCGGCACAACCGAGTATATAACAGACTCGCACGGCCCGCAGGTAATGTGCCTGACGCAAGTCGATCTGGAGATGCTCAAGAAGCACTACGATATAGGCGATATCCGCTATATCCGAGGCTACAAGTTCAAAGGCTCGAAGTACTTGTTCCGCGACTACGTGGACACGTGGACGGAAGTCAAGACAAAGGCCTCGATCGAGGGCAACGAGGGCATGCGCACTATCGCCAAGCTGCTCTTGAACTCGCTCTACGGAAAGATGGCCGCCAACCCCGTCAAGCAGTCCCGCGCCCCGTACCTTGAAGACGGGGTGGTGAAGTTCAGGCTCCTTCCCGAAGAGTACAAGGAAGGCGTGTACCTTCCGGCCGGAGCATTCATCACGGCCTATGCCCGCTCGTTCACAATTTCCGCCGCCCAGGCGAACTACGACCGGTGGCTGTATTCCGATACCGACTCGTGCTATTTTATCGGGACGGAGTCGCCTGCTGGAATCCGTGTTCACGAGACGGAGCTGGGAGCTTGGAAGCGGGAGCACGAGTTCGACCGCTTCAAGGCGCTTCGGGCCAAAACGTATTGCTTCGAGGAGGGAGGGGAGCTGATAATCCACTGTGCGGGCATGCCTACCCGCTGCCACCAACACGTCACCATGGAGAATTTCGAGTATGGGAACTCGTTCGAGGGAAAGCTAAAGCCAAAAGACGTGAAAGGTGGTACAATATTGGAAGATACAATGTTTACTATTCACAAATGAGGAGGTATCTATGGCAAGTCGATTCATGCCGACGCTACGCGACCTGGCGATGGAGCCGGACGAAGACCGCAGGCTTGAAATGGCGGCGGAGATCGACCGAGATGCGGCCGACCTGGACGAGAAGTGGGGCAACCGCGACGGTTACGCAGAGGTGGAGGCCGAGCGAGACCGTATCGCCGCCGAGCGCGACGAGGCTATCGTCGACCGCGATGAGTGGAAACGGCGCTATGCAGATCGTTTCTTCGGCGGACGCGAGACCACGCCCGAGGAAGTTAAGGAGAGCCAGGCCCGAGACATTAAACGAGACGGGACGCCGCAGTCGTTCCGCGAGCTGTTCGAGGCGCGAGACGCCTACGAGGATTAAGGAGCAAGATATGCCTACCAAGCCTACCAAAGCCGAGATTGCAGCCAGTCGCGCGAGCATCGACCCCGTCGGGGTCATGAGCGCGACGCTCGCCGAGAACCCGGAGCTTGCCAATCCGCTCATCGCCCGAAGCGCTGCCAACGGCAACAACGCCGTCACGCGTGACGCGCAGGGAAACATCGTGGTGAACTCCTCCACGGACTCCATCCACGTCATCGGCGACTATATTACCAACTACGAGCCGGCGGCGAACGCATTCCTCCATGCCCTGGTCAACCGTATCGGCATGACGATCATCACCTCAAAGCTCTACGACAACCCCTGGGAGTTTATGAAACAGGGCTGGCTGGAGTTCGGGGAGACGATCGAGGAGATTTACGTCAATATCGCCCGCCCCTTCGGGTACTCGCCTTCCAAGGCCGAGACCGACGTTTTCAAGCGCGAGATTCCGGATGTTCGCGCCGCCTTCCACCGCATGAACTACCAGAAGTTCTACAAGGTGACTATCTCCAACGACCAGCTCCGTCAGGCCTTCTTGTCCTGGACGGGCATTTCCGACCTTATCGCACGCATCGTCGACTCGCTTTACACGGCGGCGAACACCGACGAGTACTACATGATGAAGTACATGGTGGCCAACGCGATTGTGCGCGGCTATATCCAGCCGGCGGCCATCCCCGAGGCCACCAAGGAGAACTCCGTGGACGTCGCCACCGAGTTCCAGGCCATGAGCGAGCTTCTCCGTTTCCAGTCCACGAAGTACACCATGAGCGGTGTGACTACGCACACGGATTTTGAGGATCAGTACTTGATCATGGATGCCCGTTTCCGAGCGACGATGAATATGAACGTCCTGGCCACGGCGTTCAACATCGAATACCGCGAGCTTATGGGGCGCATCGTCACGGTCGATGACCTGGCAAGCCACGATTGGGAGCGCCTCACGCTGCTTTTCACCGACCCTGATACCGGCGAGGTCGACCCGAACTTCCATAAGTTCACCGAGACGGAGGTTGCAACCCTGAACTCGTGCCCGGCAGTGCTGGTGTCCCGAACCTTCCTGCAGATCTGGGACAACTTCCGCAACATGACCGAGCAGTACAACGGCCAGGGCCTTTACTGGAACTACTGGTTGCACCTTTGGAAAACGTTCTCCATCTCGCCCTTCTCCCAGGCCGTGGCATACACGAGCCAGGCTTGGAGCGTGACGGGCGTCACCGTCTCGCCTACGACGGCATCCGTCGACAAGGGCCAGGATGTGATGCTTACGGCGACCGTGGCCGGCACCGGCATCATCAACCAGAACGTAACGTGGTCGATTGCCGGCAATGCCAGCTCCGGCACCTACGTCAACGGCGGCAAGGTTCACGTGGCTGCCGACGAGACGGCGGCATCTCTCACCGTCACGGCAACCAGCGTGGGCGACCCCACCAAGGCAGGCAACGCCACGATCACGGTAAATGCGGGTGCATAAACCTAGCCCGATGGCGGGAGGGCGAAAGCCCTCCCTTTTCTTTAGGAGGTGAGTATGTCTTTTCAGCCAAGTTCCAAGGTTTACTTCGGCACCGTGCCCTGGAACCCGTCGTATCGGCATGTGCGCAAATACCCGAACCGGGACGCGCAGTTCGCATCGATAAAGGCGATGTGCACATCGGGCACCGAGGATTACACGTACCAGCGCATGGACAATGCTGTTACGGTTCCTTACAACGCCGAATCTTTGTACGGCATGAACTACTGCATGTTCCAAAACGCGAATTACGGTTCGCGCTGGTTCTACTCGTTCATCCTGCGTATCGAGTACGTTAACCCTACGTCCTCTAGGCTCTATCTTCAAACCGACATTATGCAAACATGGTTTCCCGACTGCACCGTGAAGTCCTGCATGGTAGAGCGCGAGCACGTGAACGATGACTCTATCGGAGCGCACATCAAAGACGAAGGTATCAACCCCGGCGAGCTAAAATGCACCTACAGCGCACTTGACAATAACGACATGGATTGCTATATGGTAGTGTCCAGTGCCGTAGAGCCGTTGAAAGACGGAACCTACGTGAACAACGGCGGAGACCGCTATATGGGAGTTGTCTCCGGAACGAGCCTATCCGTGTTTTTGACGGTCGACCAGCTAAGAGGGTTCATGAAGGCTCTTTCCAACAACGGTCAGCAAGACGCCATCAGTGCCGTGTATATGGTACCCCGAAGCGCGATTCCCAACATCGTGGCCAAGGACAATGGATGGGGCTACTGGGTAGATGCCAACTCGGCCACTCCCTCTACCACCTTGAACTACAACCTCGGGTTCACGAATCTGGATGGATACGTGCCCAGGAACAACAAGATGTTCTGCTACCCGTTCGAGTATGCGGAAGTGACGAACTTCACGGGCCAGACGCAGCAGCTCCGCCTGGAGTTCTGCGGGACGCCTGGAACCGTGTCCTTGCAGAAAACCGGCGGTTGCGATTCCAATTCGAGGCTTTACTATATTCCGCTAAACTACAACGGGGTGAACCGCTTCGTGGAAGGCTGCATCCAGCTAGACCAGTACCCTACCTGCAACTGGGTATACCAGGCGTTCGCCAACGCCGTCGGCCAGTCGCAAGTCGATATCATGGGATGGAAGACTAACTCGCTCACCGAGTTGCCGCTCATTAACGCCGGAATCGATGCGGGCCAGACAGTGGGCAATGCAGCGACGCGCCTCGATATTCCGGGGATGGCGAACGCGGCAATCGACGGCGGCCAGGACTTGGTCAACACCTATGCGGCAATCTCCAAGGCCAGCCGCCAGCCGAACACGACGCGAGGGGGAACCAACTCCACTGCGGGCCTGGTCAATATCGGCTCGTACACCATGGGCATCCGCAAGTACACGTGCCGCGCCGAGATTGCACGGCAGATCGATGACTTCCTGTCCGTGTACGGATACCTCGTGTCGGTCAACAAGGTGCCGAACATCACGGGCCGGGCAGCCTGGAACTACGTGAAGACCAACGGCTCGGCAGTCACAGGGCGAGCACCCTCGGATGTGCTCTCCATGATCAACGCGCTGTTTGACCGGGGGCTTACTTTCTGGCATACTGACGATATTGGCAACTATGCTTTGCCTAATGGGATAGTTTAGGAGGTAACATGGATTCTCTGTACAATTGGACGCGCCTCCCGAACGGCGGAATTCCCAAGGGCGTCAAGGGCAACAAAGTTCAGCAGGAAAACGACTACCTTAACCAGGACACGTACCTCATGTACATGTGGCGCCTGTACGACCTGGCTATAAGCGTGTTCGAGTGGAAGAACCTCCCTGCAGGCATCAACGAGCGCCAGATGGAGTGGTGGCTTCTCCGAAACGGTGCCTTCGTGTTCTTGTACGATGAGGCCATCAAGGACGATCCCTACCAGCGCAGCCCCGATGGCTACGCCGTCATGCAGGTGCTTCTCCAGGGCGGCTTCGATATCTACAATATCCCCAAGGAACGAACGGCATACTCGGTCGATCCGCAGCACAACAATATCCCCTGCGATATAACAAACTCGGTGATCTGCTTCAACGACAACACGAGGACGCCGACATTTTTGACCCTTGACCTCTACGCCAAGATGCTCTGGCAATGCGAGCGAACCGTGTACACGAACATCGCGCAGCAGAAAACACCGCGAATAGTCAAGTGCACCGAGAAGCAACGACTGTCGTTGCAGAACCTCTTCGCCCAGGTTGACGGGTTCATGCCCGTATGCTGGGCCGACAAGGACTTGGACTTGACGGGAGTTGAAGTCCTGGACACGGTATCGCCTTATGTGGCCGACAAGGTGCAAATTGTCAAGCACCAAATTTGGAATGAGGCCTTGACCTTCCTCGGGATCGAGAACGCGAACACCGACAAGAAAGAGCGCATGGTATCTGACGAGGTACTTAACAACATGGGTGACGTGGAGGCGCAGCGCTTCACACGGCTCAATGCCCGCAAGCAGTTCTGCAAAGAGGTCAACGAGCTGTTCGGATTGAACATAGACGTAGATTTCAGGACTGGTATCTATATTCAGGGCGCTGCCGGCGAAGACGAGGTGGAGTCGGAGGCTGATATGGAGTCAGGCGATACCGAGACGCTTTGGAAGCGTGTCAAGAATGCATTGAAGGGAGGGAAGTAATGTTCCAGATAACCGTTGAGGGCTTTCTGGATGACGGAACACCGGTTAGCCGGGTAGCCCTGGGCTTTGATTACGACGGTGACTTTGATACGCTTGTTTCTAAATTAAAACGATTAATTGAAAAGCTGGTTGGAAAGGAGGGAAGTAAATGAGCAAGTACACCACACAGCTTAGATGGATCGTGGAGCAGGGGTTGGATTCTCGCATGGCCGAGCACATAGAGGCCAACTGGCCGCTTATCTACCATGACTTAGGTCTTGACGATTACCCGATCTTCCAGGAGGCGTACCGGGAGACGCTTAATGCGAAGATTATCCGTCACTACTATACGCGTGAGATTGGCGCGGAGACAGTGGGTCGTTGGCGCATGTTCGTGCGAGACGCGATGTTTCTGATCATGCCCTATTACAACCAGCTCTACGAGTCGGAGATTCTGGCAAAGGGCATGGAGCCTTTAGGGGATCGAAACATACAGAACGTCGACAAGGCGTTCGGATCGTCCACCACCGATTCGACCACGACTTCCGACACAACCGACGTGTTCCAGGACACGCCGCAAAACGAGATGATCCCGGCGCAGATCAAGGAAATGCAGTACGCGACCAATGTAACAATCGACTCTGGGTCAGGAACCGGGCACGCGAGCGGCACGTATGAGAACACCGTGAACCATAACGAGTCAGGATATGTACGCCCGCAAGCGGAGCTCCTGCGTATTTACCGCGACACGTTCCTGAACATTGACAACGACATAGTGCATGATCTAGAATTGGCCCAATGTTTCATGACGATATGGTAAGGAGGGCATTATGCCTAAACCCACGCCCCCAACAGTTTCTTTTCCAGAGACTGAACAACCTTTTAGATATTTCTGCCAAAGAGTTTTGCCCGCGGTATACTCTGATGAGCTGTCATATTACGAGATGCTGTGCAAGGTAGCTGATTATCTTAATGTAACTATTTCCAACGTTAATATTCTAAATGATGACGTAAAGAAAATAAATGAATTTGTTATAGAAATGTACGAGTGGATTGAAAATTATTTCAATAGTCTTGACGTACAAGAGGAAATAAACAAAAGACTAGATGAATACGTAAAAGATGGGACGTTGGCCAATCTACTCAAACCGTTCACTACAGAATTTAACAAAGAAATTGAACTAATTAAGGGAGACATTCAGTCTACCAATGCGCGAATTCAGTCTACCAATGAGCGTATCGACAATATAATTTTCTCAAATCAGCCAACTGAAGGAAACACAGAGCTAATCGATATTAGAGCACAAGACAACGGCTATATATTCCCCTCTGCTGGTATGCATGTGAGGAATATCGACGCGCAATTAATGCCTAATGTTAACGTCCCCACCGCTAATTATGCTTTTGTATATTATGTTACAAACGGCGCGATAATTGATGAACCAAATAGGAAAATCGTATTTCCAGCAGGGCTTAGCGGCTATAATAGTTATGCAGGATATCGTCTACCTACGTTTTCGACATGGCCCTACTCTAGGTACCCTCTTTTGATTACGCTAGATTTTAACGCAGGCGAGTTACCAGTTGAAGCAATTCTTATTGAGAATGCTGATAGTGCTCGCCCTATGCAAAGCGGTTATATTGTAGGAAGCAAAGCGTTTTTCTATTATAGCTGGAAAGATAATACAGTAAAGAATATAACCATTGCCATCAGAAAAAAAGAAACACAAAAATTAACTGAAACGTCAGAATTAACAATTACCGGAGTTAGCACGCTTAACCCAACACCATTGAATGTTGAAATAGATAATATCAACAATATAATTAATACAGGGCTTGAAGATATAAGCGGTCTTTTTTCCGTAACTAACAATGCCAACGCAAAACCAGGCGCATCATGGAATAGTGATACTAACACTCTAACTTTACAGAGTGGATATGCATATAACAACTGTTACGCTGGTTATATTTCAGACAGGACTATTTCTGAAATAAATGGAAAGAGAATAAGCGGAACATTCGTAGCAAATGTTAATACCACTGACAATATTGAGTTCATTGTCAAGTCAAACAAAGAAATCACTGATAAAATAATCACATATAACACTATTGAAGGAGTGACCACTGCTAATTTTTCATGCACTGTACCGGATGGGTCAGTTTATTTCTATGCAGCAATGAATATAAATACATCTACGCCAATTACAAGCCCTATAATTGTCAAACTCATTTCATTTGATTCTAGGACACTTGAACTTACTAGCAGCGAATCGAAATTGTTGTCAAAATGGGCAGATAAAAAAATGAGCTGCTTTGGCGATAGCTACACTGCACAAAATGGATGGCAACAAACTGTAGTGTCTATTCTAGGCCTTAGAGAATATAAAAACACGGCTATCAGCGGTGGAACTCTTGTCTACAATTATAAATCAATAGAAAATACTGATAAAGATAGCGACATTGTTACAATTCTGTACGGGACAAATGATTATGCGTCAAATGCTACATTGGGGACTTTGCAAGATCCTAGTTCAACAACCCCCGCAACATTCTATAGTGCTCTTAGATATGTTTTCGAATGGCTTTCAACTAATTTGCCGTCGGCTAAAATATTGCCTATGACACATACTCAAAGATGGGGTACTAGCATTGATGCGAAATTCAAACAAGATAACGGTGTTAATGACAGGGGCTTCATTAAAAATAATCTAGGTTTTAGTTTGGAAGATTATGCCAACGCAATTGTTGAAGTTGCAAGAGTATATGGTTTTACAACACTAGATATGTTCCATGATCTGGGTGTTAACGAATATAATGACCAGGCCTTCTATGTTGCTGATTTGCTGCACCCCAACCCAGAGGGATACAGTAAAATTGCATATGCCGTATCTGCAAAGCTGGTTCAATAATGGCAGACGAGCCAACAGGCGGAGGAAACCCCAACTTCTGGACAACGTTCAAGGGCCGGTACACCCTCGTACCGGCCGCCTCGGCCACCTTCGACAAAGACGTTGTCATGCTATCCTGCACCAACGACGTGCAGATAATCGGCGACTGCGACCTGGCGGGCTATACCGCCGGGTCGGCAGTAGCTACCCTGCCCGAGGAGTGCAGACCGGGGAAAGTAGTCAAAGTTCCAGTGGTTGCAAACGACGGCACGGAAGATCGTATTGAAGTGCTCACCGTGAACCTGGACGGAACTATCACTCTTCCATTCGACTATGCGACAGGCCATATCTATTTCTCGGGAATGAACTTCAACATCAGTGACCAATGGTACTAAGGAGGGATTAAGATGAATGTTAACGATATTGTCACTCTTATTGGTAGTCTGGGGTTCCCTATCGTGGCTTGCGTGGGCATGTTTTACCTCTACAATAGTACTCTTAAAGACTTTACAGCTACTCTTGGAGACATTGTTACGCAGATTAAGGAACTAAGGGAGGATATCCGGGAGCTTGTGAGCGGAGGCAAGAATGCTTAGGGGCATCGACATATCGAGCCACCAGGGAGATATCGACCTGGCTCCTCTTGCAATAGACTTCGTTATCATCAAGGCCACGGAAGGCACTGGCTACGTGAACCCCTATTGCGCACCTAAGGTTCAGCAGGCTAAGAACCTGGGACTGTGTTGGGGATTTTACCACTTCGCGGGCACACGAGGAGCGGTAGAGGAAGCGACTTACTTCATCAACAACTGCAGCGGTTTCTTCTCCGAAGGCATCCCCGTGCTTGACTGGGAGGGCGAGCAGTCGGTGGAATGGGTCAATACTTTCGTTCGCACGGTTCACGACCAAACCGGCATCTGGCCCTGGATTTACGCTAACCCTTGGCGCTTCAACCAAGGAGGCGTGGAACCCAACTGCGCCCGGTGGGTGGCACAGTATCCGAATGTGATCAGGCCCACTCTTGACTACGATCCGGGAGAGCCGCCTGCAACGGACGGGCTGGTGGCCTGCTGGCAGTACGCGAGCGACGGAAACGTGTCCGGATACGACGGCAACTTGGACGTCAACCACTTCTTCGGGGGTAGGGCTGCATGGAAAAAGTACGCAGGAGATGTTTACGCGGGCGAACAATTGTCGACCCTGGAAAACTCCGAATACAAGGTGACAATCGAGCGCAAGTGAGGTATACTGGATTTGCGCCGCAAGGTAAGTTGGTTTCTCGCTTGGTGGGGCACAGGGTAAGACCTGCACTCGGCGATACGGAGAAAAGCCCGCTCCGTTCCTCCCCTTTCGGTTAGCACCCTTATGCGAGGGCCGCCGTCTTGCATGGCATGATCGGCGGCCTGTCGCATCCTAGCATAAGGAGGAGACTATTTCTAAGTATTGGGACATACCGAGAACGGCTTCGCATAACTGCCTGTTCAACTTCATCCTCGGCATCCGAGGAGCCGGCAAAACATACGGCCTGCTTAAGTACTTGATCGAGCGCAATATCAAGTACGGGTACAACTTCCTTTACCTTCGCCGAAGCGAAGAGGAGTTGAAAACCCTCACCACCTCCAAGCAAGGGCGCCTGTTCAACCACGTGCAAGTAGAGTTCGAGGGCCACGCTCTATGGACGGAAGCGAACGTGCTCCACATGGACAAGGAAGTCATAGGCTACGCCCAAGCTCTGTCGACTGCCCGAAAGATGAAATCAGACGCTGTTATCAACGTGCGCGATATCGTTTTCGACGAATTTATCATTGACACGACCACCTCGCAGCAGCGCTATATTGCAGACGAAGTCACAGCCTTCTTCGAGCTGTACGAGTCGGTGGCCCGCCCTGGCGCCCGGGACTACGACGTTAGATGCTGGTTTCTAGGAAACGCCATCTCGCAGACTAACCCCTACTTCGACTACCTGGATTTGTCGATGCCTTTCAAATCGGACATTTGGAAACGGGACGATATGCTGGTGCAGCTAGTGGCACCCCCGGAGCTTATCGAGGCGAAAAAGAACACGCGGTTCTACAAGGCACTCGGAGACTGCGCATATACGGCTTACGCAACGGAGAACAAGTTTCTGCGTGACCGCGATACTTTCATCATGAAGAAGAGCAAAGACGCTGAATACCAGTTCACGTTTATCTACTACGATGACTTGATCGGTGTTTGGAGGGACTACAGAAACGGCTGTTATATACTTAGCGATAGCGTTGACAAACAGTGCCGAACGGTGTATGCTGCTACTACGGAGACACATGAACCGAACTCGCTGTTGTTGAAGGGTTTCAAGAGTTCGAGGAATTTGAAGGACTTGAAGAAGGCTTATGACATGGGTGCGGTTTATTATGAGAATCAATCGTTGGCTACCAAGTTTAGGGATATTGTTAGGATGGGGCTATGAAACCATATAAAGATATTATCGCAATAATATACGAACACGGTTACAAATCTCTTGCAATGAATCTTGACAAACCCGAATACGAGGAAGATATTACAATCCTGGGAACGGTAAATCTTCTCGCAAAGAAACTGATAGAGTGCGATAAGCCAAACTTAATTATAAATATCGGGAAATTGGATTAGCCATGAGAGTCTTTCTAACACATAAAGAAGCAGCAAATTATCTTGATGTTAATCCCTCGCGTATCACACACCTTATAAATAGTGGAAAGATTCATAGAGTGTTTGACGAAGATGGAACAAGTCTTGTTAGTAACGAAAGTGTTGTAAACTACAAAAATAACTCGTAAAGTTAGAAGGCCGAGGAAGTGTGATTAAATGGCTGAACTTGTTATCATAAACGCCAGACGCAAGAACCAGGCGGAGAATGCCTATATAGGCACCATTGGCCAGGATGGGTATATCTACTTCAATGATGACATGTTCTACCGGTTCAAGAGCGAGGGCACATGGGAGCAAAACCTTTATGTCTTGAACAGGTGGAGGCATTCTTGGACTAAGTGCCAGATATTCGAGAAGCTGTCGGCGGTGAACCTGAACAACGGAGGCGGGTCGACCGCCCCTGGAGGCTCTGGCGTCGAAGGAGCCGTGCAATGGGCAATCTCGATTGCAGATGACCCGTCCCACGGCTACGATCAGCCAACACGGGACGGAGGTGTCGACTTCGACTGCTCTTCGCTTGTATCTTGGGCGTTTAGGGAAAATGGATTCGAGGTGCCTTGGCCCTCTCCTTCGACCTACACCATGCGGTCAATCTTCCAGGGACTTGGATTCCAATGGATTCCTGGCAACACATCGGCTGATCAGCTTGTGCGCGGGGATATCGTGCTTTTCGAGGGCTCGCAGCTTCAAGGCACGGGGCACGTGGAGATTTATATCGGGCAGCAGCAGCTTGTGGGAGCGCATATAAACGAATTTGGCGGGATTGCGTATGGACAACCGGGGGATCAGACAGGCAACGAGATATCGGTTGGCGCTTACTATCGGGGGAGCTGGAATGGGGCTTTGAGATGGAATGGGTAATTGGGATTGTGGCGTTTTGTGCTGGTGCTTGGTTTGGGATTATGGTTATGGTGTTGATTGTTAGTGGAAAGGGTAAATGATGAGTGGCTGGGAAATTTTGCTTCAATGCTGGTTCTGCGGTATACTTGGGTTCGTATTAGGATTTTGGTTGAGAGGACGATAAATGGATGGTTTCTTGAGTGGCGTGTGGTTCGGTATTCTGATCTGTTTGTGTATCGAGTGTATGTGCGTTGGACTGTGGTGGATGATCAACGATAGGTGGAAGTAATGGATAAGAACGATATTTACGATATGGCCGAGGACTTTATCTGGTTTCGATTCAAGTGGGGCCTGATCGTTTTGGCAAGTGTTGCCGGGACGGTAGCAATTGGATTATTCTTGCTTTGGATAACCGGGAATTGGCCGTGGTAAATATTACTGGAATACGTATTCTGGAAGGAGAATAATGAAATTGCACGAAGAGCAGATTACAGCGTTGGTGATTTGCGTTGTGATCATTGGGTGTTTTGTAGTTGCACGGTATATGTAGTTGTAGAGGGAGGAGGATAATGATGTGTGTATACGGGCGTAGAAGTTGCTTGTTGGTGAGAGGTGTTAACAAGGGGTCTAGTAAACTCACTCTTATACACATCTCCGAGCCCACGAGACAGGCAGAAATATCGTATGCCGTCTTCTGCTTGAAAAAAAAAAAAAAAAAAAAAAAAAGACAACAAGAAATTTCGTACTTCGCAATAATCGTAAAGATCAAATAATTAATATACAAAAAGTAGGTAGTTATACCGCATAATATTTGCCTAAAAAATAACGAATA
>OJIX01000477.1_pt1 | contig 17883 bp, 21 predicted proteins | sample 1595981 | NCBI WGS metagenome assembly OJIX01 (sample SAMEA4350138, study PRJEB24818) | metagenome | biome: human; feature: gut; material: faeces | place: Denmark | collected 2013-09 | reverse complement strand
TTCTGACCGCGGTAAATAAACACAAGGATATCCTGAAGGCGGTCGATAAGCTTGACGCTTCAGAGTTATTGAGACATTTCACGCCGGTACCGGGTATTACAGATTCATTAGAACTCGGTAAGGTGGAGGGCGGAAGCATCTCCGGCAAGTATACCGGTAAATTTACAGCCGGTAAGTACCTGGGTAAGATTGTTCCCCGCCGCCTGGTAGTGCGTCCTGTCGTGATGGAGATGTCCGATGAACCGGAACGTTACCGTCGTACCTATATCGCAGAAGTTCCCGGAACACTCCGTAAGGAGCATCCGTTCGAATTATGGCTGATTAACCACGGTCACGAATTGGCATCCAATGACCTGTTATTTGCTATTTTCACGGCAAAATACAGTGCTGATGAAGAAAAGACGGACATTCAGGACTCTTTTGACGGTATCGGTACCATTATCACTGAAGGCGAAACGGTGGGTGACATCTCCAGTGTTGAAGGCAACGTTTACACCACCGGTGAGTTAACCCGTGCCGATATCGGAGAGAAATTACTGGAAATGTGGCGTCACATGCCGCGTACTTTCAAGCGTAAGAAGAACATTAAGATGTTTATTTCCGATGATTTGGGCGATATGTACGATGACTGGCGCAAAGATGAGGGTACCATTGTTATCGGACTCAAGGAAGATACTTCCGATACGCAGCATCTCCTCGGCTCCAACAACCGTTGCGAGTTAGTACGTGTTCCGAACCTTCCCGATGGCAGCCAGTTCGTTATGCTGACTACGAAAGAGAATGTTTGCTACGGTTTTGACAAGGAGAGCGACTTCAAGTCCATCAAGCCGTTCATGTCCGGCAATCCCTATACCTTTGATGCTGCCGGCAAGTATGTGATCGGCTTCCAATTCGTGTCGGTACACAAATCCGAATTCTGCGTCAATGACCGTCCGATAGATCCGGAAGGAACCAATTCTTTTGGGTATATCGAAGTAATGATTACGCCTGACGAAGCGATAGCCAACGGTGGCAAATGGCGTATCCAGGGCGAAGAAATCTGGCGCGATTCCGGCACGTATGTAGCTGTTCCCGGTGGAAAGGAATATACCGTCGAATTCCAGGGAGCTGCCGGATATACCACCCCTGCCGTGCAGAAAAAGACACCCGCTGCGGGTAAGGTAGAGAAGGTAACGGGGACTTATGTTGTTAAAGAATAAGATTTATAATTATGGCAGAAGTAGATCCTAAATTATGTATTGCCCTTGATGACATCAATGAGGCAATGGACTGTGAGAACCAGGATAACATGGGCGGTATTATACCGTCCGTTATCTTCGGTTATCATACGGATGTGGCCACATGGCCGGACTATCCGAAAAAAACGGAATCCCCTCTTTCTCTTGAAGAAGCCGGAACTTTGGTCGGCGATCTTGTTATGAAGGAAAATTGTCGTGCATACAAGATGGATTTCACTGACGAATTGGCCGAGTTCAAAATTACCGACCAGGGAGAAAGCGGCGGCGAATCATTTTTAATGGACTTGAATATCATTTCTGCCAAAATGCGGAAAAAGATATTCGGTTTTGAAAATGCCACCAAAGGACGCAAAATGTTCTTTATTGTGACCGATAATAACGGCACGAACTATCTGATGGGCGACAAGCGCCGCGGTGCACTTCGTGCATCCGGTGATGGAGCCACTACCGGGGCAAGTTCCACCGCCCGTAACCAGAATACGCTCCATTATACTTTCACGGCGCCACGCAAATGTGTATATGAAGGTGATACGGAAGACCTTCTTACCGTGAAAGCCGGAGGATGATTTTTTTCTTCATTTATCTGTTATTTGTTTACCGCGTCCGTCTCTTGCTTTCCGGCAGAGGCGGACATTTTGTTTTGTCCTATCCTGGCAACAAAAATCGCAATAGCTTTGCATATCATTAAAAATCAAAATAGAATGTCAAAGATTACACAGAACTACATTGAGGCACGCAGAGATGGCATAAAATGGCTGAACTCGCAGAAACGGGACTACAGTACCGGTGTGAATATCCTTACTCGTTCCGGATATAAAGGTTTTGTTGCCGCCCGCCTTGCCCGACAAGGAGAAAAGCCGCATACCCGTGAGAAGCTGGAGTATGAAATCCGTCAAATGATTAAAGTGTGGTTCCATCCCGACGACCCGCGATTTGAGAATATAGACCTGGCGGATGATGCGGTACCGGGTAATGACGGGCGTCCCGAAACAGTTACGGAAGAAACGGCGGCAGCCATTGTTGCCATTGCGGAAAATGAACTGGCGCGTGAAGCGGATGAGCAGCCTGCCTATCCGCTGGTTATTGCCAAAATCATCTATGATTTCCGTGAATGCTATAATGAGCGTTCACGCCAGCACCGATTGCTTGCCGAACTGGGTGAGACCAATACGCAGGCTGTATGTGCAGAACGCAAGGATATTGTTGCTCGTATAGGTTATCTCTCCAAACGCATGACTTTGCTGGCAACCGTCAAAAGGCAGTTTGAGCAAAACAAGGAGTTGCCGTCTGAAGAACAGCTGGACGAACTCTATAAAGAGAAGGATGCCCCTAAAGAACATCCGGACGCCGAATCGGACGATACCGACATCAGTGCTTTGTCAATAGAAGAACTGAAGAAAGCGAAATCCAACGCCAAGAGTAAGATAACCAAAGCAAAGAATATGTTGCTGTATTCTTCGGAGAGCAAGCCCAAAGACGGTAAAGAAAATCCTCTTCCTGATTGCCCGAAACGTGTGAAATATGAGAAGAAGATTGCCGACCAGGAAGCATTGGTAGAAAAAATAGAATATAGACTGGCCGAACTGCAATAATGCTGGTGTGTTGCGGTGATATGAATGAGATACCGGCGGAGAGTATGAAGGACAATGCGCTCCCTCTTCGCCAAACGGATGCGGCAATTTCCGACCATGACCTGGTTGCGGAAAAACTGCTGCATCCGGATGCCATGGGGATGTTGGTACCCGGCAGGGACAAACATTTCTATTCTTCAGGGGCATTCAATCTTATTCAACTGATTTTCTATATTCTGAAACAGACCGGTCCGGCACATCTGCTGCTTACTACCTATTCCATATCCATGGACAGTATTGCGGCGCTTCATCGCAAGACGGAAGCGGGTGAACTGTTGTCGGTACGGTTTCTGATAGACAATCGGGTACGCAGCATCTCACCCAAACCATTCGATTATATGGTAACTACATTCCCGGACAGTTACCGCTGCCTGGCGTTGCACGCGAAGGTAGCATTATTATATAATGAGAATTGGAAGATTACCGTAGTGGGCAGCCAAAATGCCACTCATAATCCGAAACTGGAACGTGGGATTATCCATACCAGTCCGGACATTTTTGATTTTGACTTTAAGATGTTAAATGATGAATTTGACGCAGCAGCAAAGTGATGAAATAGAAAAAATGGCCTACCGCCTTATCCCACCGGGCTTGATTGCCATTAATATCGGTGTGGACGAAACGGATTTTACCCAAGAACTCCGAACTCCGGGTACTGAAATACGGGCGGCTTTCTATCGCGGGCATCTTCGTCAGATGGTCGAAGTACGTGAAGCAATCATCAAATCCGCCGTCAATGGCAGTAATCCGGCACAGCAGGGGCTGATTAAATTCTTTAAATCGCAACAGCAGTATCTTGAGTATGAATAGTAATCTGACAGCAGCCAAAAGCAAGGCCACACTGGAGGAACAGTCATACGAGCTTATCCGCCAGCACATCATTGACCCTGAAAACAGTCCGTTACCGGAACATTTGCAGGTACAATGCAACCGGGTGTTACAGATAGCCCGTCTTTTGGACGATTATCCGAACGAGAGCCATATCATCAATATCATGCTGGCAAAATACCGTATCTCACGTACACAGGTGCGCAAGGATATCGCCCTGGCAAAAGAACTGTTCAAGACACAGCATCAGTTTGACTGGGATTTTTGGTTTGCCTGGATGATAAAGGACCAGGTACAACTTATCCGGGATTGTAAACTCAAGGGTGACCTCAAGCAATGGAACAATGCCAAAAAAGTGCTGCATCAGATGATTGGCGAGAAACCAGCTTCGGTTGAGGACCCACGCCGTATGGAGAAGAATGTTTTCTATATTCAAATCAACAGCATGGGGCAAAAGGTGGATATTCCTCTGAATGCCATCCGCAACCTTTCACAGGAAGAGCAAAAGGTTTTGGTCGATTCGATGTATACCCCCATCGATGATGCACAAGCAGAAGAAATAATGAACTCATAAATATATGAAAATATGATTGATACATTGATTGTTACAATTGTGATATGCATTGATACCTGTAATCTCTCACCGGTACAGAAATCAATTCATTCCGCATTTCGTGAACTGAATATAAAAGAGGCTGTTATCCGGGCGGTAGAAGATACCCGGCAACGGGAGCAGAAAGCCGGTAAACCGTACTGGCATGTAAGAAACTACTCGTTTGTTAATTCAAAATTCAGAAAACATTATGAAGAAATTAACCAATAAACGGCTTATCTCTTACCTGGTTGACCATAAGCATATCGATATGGTATCAGTCAGCAAGACACAGATTGTCTGTACCGTGTCCACCAAGTTCAAACCGGATGAAGTGCCGCAGTTACTTGCGGACACCGGGCAATCTATGCCTCGTATGACTTCTTCCGAAGGTATGAACTACATTGTATTCCCTCGTTATTGATACGACAGGAGAATGGACGAGAACGTTTGGGAAGAGGTCATCAAAGTCAACCCGGCGCAGGCCGCATTTCTGGTAATGCCGTATAGGAACGGATATGTCATCTATTCACGCGCCACTGGTAAATCATTCATTACCGGCGCCGTGATAGATGACAATATCCGGCTTATGCCGCGCGGCATTACCACACTCACCCAGGCCACCATCGGCCAGGCGCTCACTAAAACGTTGCCTTCAGCTTTCAAGATGCTGGAGATGCTCGGTTACAAGCAATGGGACCCGGTCAGCAAAACCGGCGATTATGTAGTTTGTCGCCGCCCCATTGAGGGGTGGTACAAACCCTATGAGCACATCATGTCTTATGAATACGGTATCAGCTTCAGCAACGGGCACATGCTCTATATCCTTACTCAAGGTGGCAACAGTCGTGGCCCGAATGCCGACTACAACATCACCGACGAAGCGCTGACGCTTGATAAGGAAAAATTTGACCAGGAAGCTGCGCCTACCAACCGCGGTAATGAGCATATTTTCGGACGCAAATCGGAGCATCCGGTATTGAAGCATCACGGAAATACCTTCTTATCTTCCATGCCTTATACTCCCGAACAGAAATGGCTGCTTGAGCCTGCCAAATATTATGAAGAGGAACGAGACATCCGGCTGTTCGATGTCTGGAACAAGATTGTGCGGTTACAGATGCAGCTTATTGATGCACGCATTGCCGGTGATGCAGGGTTGTTCAAGGAAATCTGGAATGAGACCGTTCGTCTCCGTCAAAGCATTACACCATTCGTCTCACGGGACGGTACGCTATTTATCCTCGGTTCTATCTTCGACAATATAGCTAATGTGGGCATGAACTACATCCTGAACCAGTACAAGGTGATGGATAAACTTTCCTTCATGATTGAGATATTGAACTATATGGTGGATAAGATTGATAGCTGCTATTACCAATTGGATGAACGGCATGTGTATTACAACGCGACCAATGACGACTATATACGGGACTTTGCCGAGGATACCGGCTTCGATTGGAAACGGTTAGGCAATAACGATGACAGCCGTCGTGACCTGGATTGTAATCCGAACCAGCCGATAGAGCTGACACCTGACTGGGGTTCGGCAGCTTCTTTCCTTGAAGTGGGTCAGGAACGTAACTATGACTTCGTGACGAAACTGTTGACACGTGAGCCGGTGGATAACAATATCAACGAGTTCTTTGTCAAGCGTGACGAAGAGGACGACACTATGGTGAACGCGCTGATGGATAAGTTCTGCCACTATTATCGTAACCATATCAACAAGCACGTGCACTATTACCGTGACCGCTACGGGGATGCACGCCGTGCCAACAACAAAAAATCCTACAATGAGCTTGCCGTTGAGCGCCTGGAGAAACACGGGTGGACGGTGGAACAGCACACCCATGCAGGAATGGAACCGCCACAACATGATAAGTATTTGCTTTGGGCTTCCATCCTGGCAGAGAAAGATGAGCGGTTCCCAAAGAAGCGTTTCAACGGCTCAAAATGCAAGTACACACTTATCTCCATGAATAACACCCGTGTCATCGAAGACCGTGAAGGACGTTTTGCCAAGGACAAACGCAGTGAGCGTAATCAGTCCATTCTTCCGGAAGAAGCCACTCATTTCGGAGACGCGGTGGATAAACGCGTATGGACGAAGTACGGGCATTTGCTTAGGCAGGCTTACGGGTTCGTGGATGCGCGTATCTGATTAACCTTACATACATTCGCAACAGCAATCGCAATACATATAACAGGATTCGCAATCTTTGTAAGGACAGCCGCAACGCTTGAGGACAGGATACAGGGCTGAATAAACGTTCGAGGGGGTGCACCGCCTATCATATTTCCTTATCTCTTGCGTTTCTTTTTGCGTTTTGGGATAGGGCGCGGTTGGGAGAAACTTCCGTTTCTCTTTCCATTCGGATGGAAAGCAGAGTGTTATGTTCTTATGCTTAGTAAGATAGAGTTTTTATAACGTTTGTTAACTAACGTCCTGGCGCGCAAAATCCGCACCGAGAAAATAGGTGGAAAATCTATCTCCTCGGTACGGATTTTGCGCGTTTTAGCGGTAATAAGCAGTGGCTTATTGTATTTACTCGCACCCATGCAGGCTACACCCGGTTTTACCCATTCAGAGGATAGACCGGGCAGAGCGGTATAGTTTTCAACTATGTATTGCAGGCTGTTTCCTTTTCTGATTGTCGCCCTTTATCTCTGTCTCCTATCACCACGCAGTTTCGCTTTTTTGTGCTGCAAAGGTAAATGTTGACGTCACTGGCTCAAGTTCGGGCTGGCGTTTCATAAAAAATCTCCACCTGTACAGGTCGTATTCAAGCCGTTCCGGTTTTCTGAAAAACTTGCTCTTGCTCCTTACAACACCTTTTGATGCAGCGTAAAAAAGGCGAAACATACCGCGTAGCGACAGGCGACGCAGAAAAAAAAAGCTCCAATCAGGGAAACAGCCAATTAGATAAGGCTCACACCCGGAAGCTCAAGGTTCAACATAAAATTTGCAGCATTATGAAAACATTCACTTACAAACAGGCTATCGAGGTTTTGGACAAATATTTCAAAGGTTATAAGGTACTAAAGAAGTTTGACGGCATCAGGGAACTAAGTATTCTTTTTCGGGATGCGAACGGCAAAAAGTGGGAACTTCTTTCAACGGCCGACCCCTATTTTCAATCGGTAGAGGATTTTGTAATCATAGAGGCGTAATAATTTAATACATAACATTTTAATACATAGGATTATGAAAAAGGAAAGAGATGAAAAGAAAGAACGTGAAGCACGGATTTTGAAAAGGCAGCAGTTAAAAACATTGTCGCAGTCTTTGGTCGCCCGTAGGGAGATGGGCGAATACATGGGCAACGAGGACGACACGGTAAACGGTCTGTTACGGTTTTACTACGCTTGTCAGGGGTACACCAACCTGAAGACTTTCAAGGAGTGGAAGAAAGCGGGTTTCACCGTCCGTAAAGGTGAAAAAGCACTGCTTATATGGGGAATGCCCGTTGCATCGAAAGCGGAGCGGGAACGCATCGAGGAACTGAAAAAACAAGGTCGGGAAGAAGATGCGAAAGAGGACTTTTTTCCGCTGTGCTATCTCTTTGCGGAAAGCCAGGTGCACAAATTAGAGAAATAGATTAATCACTATTATATAAATCATTAATTATTAACTTTTTAAATTTTACAAACATGGAAAAAGAAGTAAAAACAATCGGTGAAGAAGTGACAAAAGCAGTTGAGACAATGAAAGAAACGGGTAAGGCGGGAAAAGAAGCCCCTAAAGAACAACCTGTAAAAGAGGAAAAGCCGACCGATGCACCCGCCAAGGGTAAAGGGAAAAATTCTAAAAAGGATGAAGCGGCCAAGCTGCAAGAGGAGATAAACCGTAAGACAAAAGAGCTGGAGAAATGTCTGGCCGACCTTGAACGGAAAAAGGAGATTTCCCGCAACCGTACTGCATTTATCAACGCTATGGATAAACTTGATGAAGCAGCGGATAAATTGAAGCAGGAAGATACGTTTGAAACGGCGGTTTATAAATTGCGGTTTATGGAAGCTTCGGGCTATGGCAACAACAGCGATATTTTTACAATCTCCAACCGTTTTCTATTGGCGGAGTTCATTAAGTTTATGCAAAAGAAAATTCAGCAGAAAATCGAAGAGTTGGAGCAGCTTTTAATCAGTGAATAATGAGTACAGGATAGCCCGCTTTCGGGCGGGCTGTCTTTAATAAAATACGGATATATGGAAACTTTGTTTGACAGTGCTTGCCGCTACATGAGCGACAGCGAACTGATATACGAGATGACTAATAATAAGCAACTTGTTACCGAAGCGGAACGGGAAGGCGGGGAATATGATTTGAACGGTTTGTTCTCCTCGTTGACACCCGGCCGTAAAAAAGTGGCTACGGCTGCCATTGAACTGTACAGGCGGCTGCAAAGCAGGTATAACGGGCAGGACGCTATCCGTTGCAGTCAGGATATTAATGCGCTGATGTATCCGTTTTTGTGGGATTTACCGAATGAGGAACTTTGGGTACTGGCTTTAAATAACGCTTCACGGGTGATAAAGAAAGTACGGGTATCGGTTGGCGGCATAACTCAGACGGCGGCGGATGTAAGGCTAATCATGCGTATATTGGTGGAAGTATCCGCAACACAATTTGTCGTAGTGCATAATCATCCGAGCGGGAACAAACAACCCAGTAGGGACGACAAGCATATAACGGAGAGATTGAAAAAGGCGGGTGAGGTGTTTGATATTAGGCTGATAGACCATGTTATAATAGCGGGAGATACTTATTACAGCTTTAGCGATGAAGGGATTTTGTAGGGGAACGGGTGCGTGCGGCACCCGCTTCCGTTTGCTCGCGCACTCACAAACGGAAGCGGGTGTAGAGAGGTATTTTTTGTTCTCCGTTCCTTTAACCACGGAGGGGATTTTTTGTCCTATGATAGCGGATGGCAGAATTCTATCTTTGTGACAAAAAAGAGATATGATACGTTTTTTCACAAAATTTGTCGGTACCTATGGGTACGATTCATTAAAGGATTTTTTCCTTTCGATAGCTCCGAGCTTCAAGTATAACCTGCAACTTCCTGCAATATCCTTCAGTGCCATTACCGCAATAATCAGCGAATACATAGGCATCACTCCTTTCCTGGCAATGACCATGTTGGTGGCGATTGTTTCTGAGATGTGGACGGGTATCCGGGCAAGTAAGGTTCAGGGTATAGGTTTTGAATCTTTCCGCTTCTCCCGGTGCATCATTAAGCTATGCATCTGGCTGACCATTATTTACATTATCCATTCCTTTTATTTGGAAAGCAAAACGATAGCGGAAAATGATTTTGTAATGCTGTTGGCTACCGTATTTTTTTCCATCGCCAAAGTGTTCGTCATGACCTGGTTTTGCGTGGAGCATGTAACCAGCATATTGGAAAACCTTGCCATTATTGACGGTAAACCGAAAGATACGCTAATCAAGCAAGTGGGGATATTATGGATGACGGTTACGGACAAATTCAAAAGAAAGGTTGATGAGACGGAACATTAAGTGCATATTTCTATGTGCGGTTATTGCATTTCTTGCCGGGTGGACAGGACATTGGTTCGGTTCCCGCTGCCGGAGTATTGTCCGTGTTCCGGAAACGGTTATCTGTCATGATACAATACATCCCGCAGTACCTGAACCGAAAGTGATTGTCAGGGAAATACCTGCTGATGTGGATACGGCGGCTATACTGGCCGATTATTTCCTGGAGAAACAGTATCTTGATACAATTATTGAATACCCCTATCTACGGGTGGAATTGACTGACATAATATCCCGCAACACATTGCTTGGCCGTACGGTAGTGGTGGATTACAACCGACCGGTTATTTACGATAATGCTTTAACGTTGGGATCATTTGTGGGACTTCATAATTGTATTCTTCTGGCAGGGTATCGCCGTAAATCCTGGGAATTTAAAGCCGGATATGACTTATACAACAAGTCTGTTGTGGTTGGTTTGTCTAAAGATTTGTGGAGATGGTAGCCAATATTGCTGATAATTCGTATGTATTTTCCTATGATATGCCGGACATCCGCATTACGGGTGTGCATGAGAGGTTGAGTATCCGGATGGTGATTGACGGACAGGAAGCGCTTTCAGAAACCTACTATCCGGACAATGACAATGCTGTTATCCTTTGTGATCCCGGCGACATCATCAATGAATATTTCGTACGTCCGGAACTCACCAATGATAATGCCTGGATTGCGTTATCGCCCATGACGGTACAAATTTCCCTCTCGGACGGTGTGACTACAGCCAACTACACGCTGTACGTATTTTATTCCAGATACCATATTTCTTTTGAGCCATTGACCGATTTTATGTTCTATTCCCGTTACAAAGTCAAACGAGTCAGGCTGGATAACATTGAACATCTTTCTTTTTTCGTATCGGAAAAGACTAAAGTGTTTCTGGATGTTATCTATCTGGAATTAGGTAATAGTATCAAGAAAACCGTTGAGCTGAAACTTCCTGAAGCAAACCATATGGCAGCATATAATGTAAGTCCGGTCAGAGTAAGCGGGCTTGCAGATGTGCAATATGCTAATATCATATCGTATGACGTGCGTATTACGAACGGTACTCTGACAGACCTTGTGAGATATGTCATAGACCGAAAAGGTTATCGTGAAACACATCAGTTTCTCTATTATAATATGTTCGGACTCCCAGAGGCTATCTCTTTCTCAGGATTAGTGCAATACAATCCGGAACTGGTAGGCGATATTGTGGATATGGTAAAACAAAAAAGGCGGTTCAATCCCTTCTTTAATGATTCACGTACCGTTAATACCGGCTACTTGGATGAAAACAAATACCAGGCACTGATAGATATGATAACCTCACCGGTGCAATATTGGTATGACCCCTCTTCGCTTCTAACAGAGATTATCATTACGGATATTGACTTTACCCATACGAAAATGGGTAACCAAAGAGTGAACGTTAATCTGACTTTCTGTCCGGCAAATCGGAAGTACCATGTATTCGACAGGGCTTCATTTGGCGGTGGAATATTTGACTATACATTTGATAGAACATTTGAATAATATGGAAACAATACGCAGAAATCTGGCTCTGGCCGACATGGATATCCGCACGGACGAACGCGGACGCCGGCGCATCTTTTCAATAAAGTTCGTCAGCAAGGAAGGTAAGATATATTTTATTCCTCAAGCATATACTTGCGGTGCCGGGCGCATGAATATGAAAGAATACCAGTTCCGGGGTGTGCAGCCCTGTGATTGCAAGGGTAATCCCGAAGGACATCCCTACCCCGTAGATATAGACCTGATATTAGAGTATAATAAAATGAAAATCGTATTCTGATGAATATACTGTTTAATTCAAGCGGCATTCCCCTGCTGATGCAGTCTACATACATATTCGGTGAGACGACGGGAACACCGCAGAAAGATATGAAGGACCGTGCCAGGATTCTGGCACCGTATGACCTGTCAAATGTCAGCTATATAGACATCGATGGGGTGAAAGTACGCCCGTGGGGAAATGAAAATGATTTTCCACAGAAGGCGGCCGAAGAAATCGGTAATACCAGCGTGCTCAACACCGGACTGAAATTTCTTCGTAATCTGACGCTCGGACAAGGTATCTACCCTTGTACGGTGGACGGATACGATGATGTCGGCAATGAAATACTAAAGCCCGTTACGGATAGCCGGGTGCAGGCTTTTATTGCTTCCCGGAATGTAAGGCGCTACATGGAAAAGGTACTTCGGGATTATCTGAAGTTCGGTAACGGGGCGGTCCAGTTCGTACCGTCAGCGGCGGTTAACACTTTTGCCGGTGTTAACCCGGTCAATGCACTTTATCGCCGCTATTCCGAAATGGACGAATACGGTGCCTGCAAGTGTATCGTTTCCGGATATTGGCCGCAGCGTCCGGACAAGGGGCAGTACACCAAACTGGATGTATTGTCCGAATACGACCCGCAAATGCACGCCGAAGTACTGAAGTTTGCCGGAAAGCAGAAAGACGGATTCATCATGCCGGTACGGGACAGCTGGAGTAATGACGACCTTTACGGCATGCCCATCTGGTGGCCCGCCTATATCTGCGGATGGGTGGAGATAGCCCATCTTATCCCCCACTTCCTCAAGAAGGCTTACAAAAACCAGATTACCTGGAAGTGGCATGTACAGATACCGTATTCCTATTGGGAGAAAAAATATCCGTCCAAGGACTATTCGGCCAAGGAACGTGAGGCGGCCATACAGAAGTACATGGACTCTGTGGAACAGAACCTTTGCGGCCCGGATAATGCGGAAAAGCCCATTTTCTCACATTATGCCGTGAACGAGATGAACGGCAGGATTGAGGAAGAATGGAAAATCAAACCGCTGGAGAATAAATACCAGGGCAGTGATAATCTGCCTGTGTCGGCAGCCGCCAACTCGGAAATCCTATTCGCCCTGATGGTCAATCCCAATGTGCTCGGTGCCGGTATGCCCGGCGGTACATACGCGGGCAACCAGGGCGGTTCCAATATCCGCGAGGCATTCCTCGTAAATATAGCCAATGCGTGGATTGACCGGCAGAATATCCTGGACCCGATAGAACTCTACATAAAGATGAACGGTATGCCGGAATGTGAGTTGCGTTTCCGCAATACTGTTTTAGTAACCCTTGATACCGGCAGCGGTACCAAAAAAACATTGAGCTAATGATATTCAGTGCAGAAAAATGGAACAACGGCAAGGAGTTGAAAGCGGTGATGAAGGTGAACACCGCCATCTCCTTTGACATGATGGAAGCACCGCTTCGGAATGCTTTCCGACAATACCTTATACCACTATTGGGCAATGCGATGGCGGGTGAAGTGGTTGAAATATACAGATTCGGTCCGAACCCAGATGTGCTGGAACAAAATACTGAAGGGGCAACCGAACGGGAGAAGCTGGATAGCCACCTGCTGGAGATTTGCAAGCGGGCAAATGCGAATCTGGCGTTCTGGAATGATTTTGATGAAATTAGCATGCGCATCACCGATGCGGGCTTCCAGCGGCAGAAGTCTGACAACAACGAGTCATTCCAGCAGGTGTACAAGTATCAGGAAGATAACCTGCGGACATCGTTACGGAACAAAGGATTCAATGCGCTTGACGAATTGCTTGAATTCCTGTATGCCCATATAGCGGAATATCCGGAGTTTGCGACCTCACAGGCTTACCAGAACCGTAAATCTGCCATCGTTCGTAGCACCGCAGATGTCAATGACGTCTGTTTTATCAATGGCAGCCGGATTATCTTTCTGCGTTTACAGCCGCATCTGAAGTTTGTCGAGGAAATGCTTCTTCAGCCGGCTATCGGTGACAAGCTATACGAACATCTGATTGACGGGCTGGTTAATCCTTCTGAGAATGAAGGGCGGCGGAAAGATGTGGAACGCCTTCGCCTTACCTGTTCCCGTTACATTGTGGCAATGGCGGTCAGACGGCTATTGATGGAAACGGGCAGTATAACGGACCGGGGACTGTACTTCACCACGGTACAGCCGGGCGAAAAAGGCAATGAAGAAAAGAAACCCGTCGATGCGGAACGTATAGCCGTACAGGTTCAGAACCTGAAAGCGGATGCAGATATGTACATGACGGCTCTGCTAAGGACGGCACGTAATTATTTTGCAGAGTTATATACCGGTGACCCCAGAAGAATATTCGACCGGGACAATGACCATAAACGCACATTCTGGACATGAAGGAGCTTCGTATTGAATACCGAACTTTTGGCATCCGTCGTGAAGTGACGTGCCCGGTACCTCAGACATGGGAAGAACTGACACCGGAACAGTTCCTGCTTATATCACGGTTTTATCTTCAGGAAATAGATGAATCATCATTCCTGAAAAAATTTTATTCCCTACCGTTCGAAGTCGGTTCCAACAATTATTACAAGTACAAGCTAAGCGAGTTTGTGGACTTCATCAGTGACTGTCGTGTCCGAATGGACCGTTTCATCCTTTCTGATGTGTCAGGACTCAAGGCGCCGGGTGAACGTCTGAAAGGAATGTGTTTCGAACATTTCATGCACGTAGACACGGCTTTTAACCGCTACACACGTGACGGTAAGGATACGTCACTGGATACTTTCGTGTCGATGTTGTATTTGAAAAGCAATGAGTATATTGTCCTACCGGCGGGTGAGAAAAACGGTTTATTTAGCCGTCAGAAACCGCTGATATTGCAAAAACGGGTAACGAAAGTGGCAAAGATTGACAAACATGTCAAATACGCCATCTTCCTGAACTACGTTTTTGTCAAGAGGTGGCTTTCAAAAGCTTTCCCTTTCTTGTTTCCGCTGGATGATGAACGGGAACCAAAGGACAAGCAAAAAAAAACGACCGCACCGTCAGTCAACTGGCTCGACATATTCGATGCCTTTGTTGGTGATGATGTGGCGGTCATGGAGAAATATCAGGCAATGCCGGTGGCCACTGCATTCCGCCTGCTTAATAAAAGAATACGTGACGCTCAAAAACAGAAAAAATGACATTTTCAGAGTACATGGAAAGCCTGGCTGAAAGGCATGTCGATATACGGCACAAGGAGAATGATGAAATACACTTCCTCTCATCCGAACGGGAGAAACATACAGCACTGGACAGTCTGCTTCACTATCCGGCAGTGATTCTTGACCGTGGTTCCGGATTCAGTTACGGTGGCGCCCCGGGAGCGTACCGGAAAGAACATGATTACCTGCTTTTCATTGTGGAGCATGTATCCGACACTTCCGATTATAAGCAGATAGAAACAGCCATTAACAAGTGCGAGCGTATTTTAGACGAAATGTTCAACCAATTACTTGAAGACAAACAAAAAAAGCGCTACTGGCTCTCCTTTTCCTTAGAAGAGGTGGAAGCAGACTATGTGACAAACAATGACAATCAACTTTATGGAGTGGTTGCAGCAATACATTTGTCACAATCCCATGTAGCTGTAAATTGTCGGAAAGCATTTATATAATATGGCAGATACGATTGAGATACTTAAAGAACTGGCCCGGTATATACGGTATGCCACCCGGGAGAATGAAAATACCTCAGAACGTGTAGGACGTACATTCGTTGGTATTCTCAACCTAATAAAAGACCTTGAAAATATCTATCTATATAAGAACCAACCGGATGAGACTAATTTTCTAATTAAATTCTTAGGCGGATTATTTTCTAATTATATCCAGTCTATAAATTATTCTTCCGGTGCTTTGGGAGAAGGCTTTTTAATCAAAGTAGACTCTAAGACCGGTAAATCCTATATCGAGGTAGACGAACTCTTTGTGCGTATGAAGGCCATGTTCTCCGAGTTGGAGATAAAGAAGCTCTCTTATGCGGGCGGTAACTATATGTTTACGGCTGCTGGAATGAAATGCGGCAAAGTTGAGGAATTCGATACGTTCTGGCGTTGCTATCTGCTGGTTGATGATGGAGAAACGGCTATTGAGAACCCATTCCGGTTAGACGACCAAATACGATATGGTGAATTCAACATTAAACCGGGTATCTATGAAGATGTATCTAATCGTTTCTACTGGCGCTTATGCGTGGGGATTGGCGAGGATTATATTGATTTAAGCAAGACAGATAGCGAAGCTCCTGATAATGATTTTCCCAAAGAAGGAGACAGCCTTGTACAGCTCGGTAACCGTACAGACAAGAAACGTCAGAATGCAATAATTGTGTCCGTCTATGGTGATGATGCTCCATCCTTTCATCAATATGCAGGTATCGACTCCTATTCTATGGCCGGTAAGGACGTGACCGTTATCAGTCCGAATGGAAATAAATTCACCGGTGACTTTTTCCTGAAAACGGGTGTGAATATCCTTACACAGTTTCAGGTACTCGAGGACCTTATTTATTCGGAAGTATCCAAAATACTTGATGAAGTACAGACAAAAGATAATTTTCTGTATAATTCGGCTTTTGCATCCAACACCAATGGTTGGGATACGACAAACCAAATCCGCTTCTTTACTGTCAACGGAAAGTTCCTGTTCTTCAATGATAATTTCTATAGCCGCAAAGATGCTATGGCAGCCATTGTCCGGTATGGTAATCGGAATGTACTCCGTATCATAGCGTCCGGTATTAAGCAGGCTAATGCTGATTTGGCAGAAAAAACTATTCAGGACGGAGGAACACCGGGAAAATTCTTTATTTCTTTCCGTTACAAGGTTATTACCGCCGGTACATTGACAATCGGTTTTCCTGGGCAGAACCTGTATTTTACCGAACGGCTTGAACCGGGTGAAGAGTACATAAGAAAGGAGTATTCCGGTACTTGGGATGGAACGGGAGACTTTGAACTGAAATTTACCGGTGAAATGTATCTCCATTCTCTGGCATTGACAGCAAATGCCTATGAGGACCTGATGACGATATTCAATACGAAAATTGAGCAAACGAACAAGAAAATAACCTTGTTGTCCGAATCCATGTCCGAATCTATGAATACTCTGGCTTCCGAGATACAGGTTACGGCCGAGGGAATAGACGCCACGAATAAACGGATAGATGCGGTTGACGGTTCTCTGCGAGAAATAGGGTTAAGGATTGACGGAATTAATGATAATCTTTCTCTGTATGTGAAGAAAGATGGTTTGGGCTCTGCTATTAATGTCGCACTTGACAATATATCTGTATCATCCCGAAATATCTATTTTACCGGGAATATCTCGATGAATGGCAATACGGCCATTCGTAGTGACGGTACACTCAAGGCGATAAACGGAGAGTTTAGCGGAGAATTGAAAAGTGCCACCGGCGAGTTCAATGGGAAGGTTGCAACCAAAAAAAATGGAACAAGAATCGAGCTTGATCCGGATACAAATTCCATTCGCATGTATAACCAGAATAATCAAATGGTCGGAACATTTGACTTCATTTCGGAATCGTGGAACGGGGCTACAAACTACTATCCGAGAGTCCGTTTGATGAATTATCATAATTCTACGTTAGTTAGTGAGTTGAGCTTGGGAACAAGTAATTTGAACATATTTATAGGGAGTGACTCCATTTCTTTAACAAGAAGTGGATTGATGTTCTATATCAATGGAAAAACAAAAACATATTCATCCACTTAATTTTGAACTTATGAAGAGAATCAATTTTGAAAAAATGCTTGTGGCGACAGATGTAGCCCGTAGTCATTGCGAGAACAGGGACTATAAGAAAGAGTTCGCAAACAAATTGTATCAATATGGCCATGGAATTGCTATGCATCTTCTTTCAATAAAGATATACCAGTCTTCCGGTGAAACGGTATATACGGATGAGGAAGTAGAGTTGATGCAACGGTTTGCAGAAGCGGAGCTTCAACCTTTCTTCATCGATGCACTTAACCATGCGATTCAGAACCAGCCGGAAGAATGTGCAACCGACAAATGACTATTTTTATGGAATTAACAGAACAACAATACAATGACCTGTTGCAACGACTTAAAAAGGATTTGCAGGTAGGTTCTCAAGGTGTCGGTGAAATTCCACTGGCGGAAACTCTGGATGGTATCGTGTCTTTACCCGCATTGCAATCGGTTGAGGATAAGGA
>OJIX01000443.1_pt1 | contig 18955 bp, 14 predicted proteins | sample 1595981 | NCBI WGS metagenome assembly OJIX01 (sample SAMEA4350138, study PRJEB24818) | metagenome | biome: human; feature: gut; material: faeces | place: Denmark | collected 2013-09 | reverse complement strand
ACATGAACCTTGACGACAAATCGCTGTTTCTTGACGCCATGGAAGATGTCCAGCCGCTGAAACGTGCTACAGATGTCCACTGGCATCCAACGCGTAACCAACGTGCGCCGCAGCGTATCGACACGCTGCAACTTGATAATTTCCTCACCACTGGATTTCTCGACATCATCCCGCTAAGTCAGCCGCTGGAGTTTCGGCGGGAAGGGTTGCAACATGGGGTGCTGGATAAGCTGCGCAGTGGTAAATATCCGCAACAGGCGAGCCTGAATCTTTTGCGCCAGCCGGTGGAAGAGTGCCGCAAAATGATGTTCAGTTTCATTCAACAAGCCCTGGCGGATGGTTTGCGTAACGTGCTGATTATTCATGGCAAAGGACGGGATGATAAATCGCATGCCAATATTGTCCGCAGCTATGTGGCGCGCTGGCTGACCGAATTTGATGATGTTCAGGCATATTGCACTGCGCTACCGCATCATGGCGGCAGCGGGGCGTGTTACGTCGCACTACGTAAAACAGCGCAGGCGAAGCAAGAAAACTGGGAGCGCCACGCTAAGCGCAGTCGTTGATCACGAGACGCATCCGTGGCTTATGCCGCCAGCACGCGGTTGCGTCCATCATTTTTCGCTCGATACAAAGCATCATCAACGCGTTTAAACAGTTCATCGATGCTTTCATTTCCTTCGTGGTGCGCCACACCAATGCTGACAGTAAAGCGTGGTAAGCCCGAAATACTCACTTTTGCCACGCTTACGCGGATAGTTTCAGCCAGCGAAAGCGCGGTATCCAGTGGGGTTCTTGGTAGCAATAAGACAAACTCTTCGCCTCCCCAACGAAACACCAAATCGCCTTTGCGAGCGCAACTTTCGAGAGTGCGGGCAAGGGCGCATAACACCTCATCACCTTTAGAATGCCCATAGAGATCGTTAATGTGTTTAAAACGATCGGTGTCGATGAGCAACAAGCTGTAATCCTGAGCGATGGCGAGGTGCTGCATTTGGCCTGGCTCGGTAATGTGATAAAACTGTCGCCGATTCAGTAATCCTGTCATCGCATCATGGTGGGCAGCATGTTCCAGCTGCTCCTCCAGCCGTTTTTGCTCAGTAATATCATGCACAATACATAACATGAGCTTGTCGCCATAAATTTCAATCGGCCCGGCATAGGTCTGCACATGACGAGTCGAACCATCCGCCAGTTTATGAACAAAATTCAAAGGTTTATGACCACCGGGTAAATGCGAGATTTCATGCATGATAGGCATGACGCGACGCCCGAGCATATTAATTTCCCAGGTATGTTTCTGGCACATCGTTTCATGGTTATAACCATAGAAATTGAGCGCGGCGAGGTTAGCATCGACGATTTGGCCATCTCGTGAGGGGTCAATCAACAACATTGGTGCAGAGTTAGTCAGAAAAAAGCGCGCATAAAAACCTTGTTTTTTGCGCTGATAATTTGCCGAGCGACTGGCTTTTAAACCCAGCGTTGCCGGTGCTTCGATACCTTCGAAAATAATCACCGGTTCTGTTTCTGTCAGCTCTCGCAAAACAAGCCGACAGCTTAATGCTGTTTCCTCTTCTTTACGCTGAACGGTGAGGATTTCGATAATATCGTGTTGATTTTGCAGATCGGAGAGGTATTTCGGCAGTTCTTTTTGTGAGGAGACGGAATAGGGACCGGTTCGTAGCTGACTAAACGTGAGGTCTTGCATCAACAGTCGCGCCGCGCTGTTGGCATAAATTAACTGTTCCTCAAAGGGCGAAACGATCCAGACAGGACTGGTGAGTAAGTCCAGGGTATTGAAGTTGTGTGTAATCATTGAGATCCCATTATTTTTATCAATTTTTGTTGCTATCCGATCGCAAAAAAGCCACGTCATATGATCAGATAATTCTGATAATGATAGACGCTATTTAACACTTCACACGGTTTGTATACGGAAAAGCATTTTGCTTTTTGTATTCAATTTAGACAGAATTTTATTAATCATTTCAGGGTAATGGGGTGATGAGATGTTGCGTAACAGGGCCAGAAGGCTAGACTACAAAATAATGCGTTGATGATGGAGGCACTGTGGAAGCGATTAAGGGATCGGACGTTAATGTCCCGGATGCAGTATTTGCATGGATGCTGGATGGTAGAGGCGGCGTTAAACCGCTGGAAAATACAGATGTGATTGATGAAGCGCATCCCTGCTGGCTCCACCTTAATTATGTACACCATGATAGCGCCCAATGGCTGGCGACAACACCGCTGCTTCCCAATAACGTACGTGATGCGCTGGCGGGCGAGAGCACACGGCCCCGAGTCAGCCGTCTCGGTGAAGGCACGCTGATTACATTGCGCTGTATAAACGGCAGCACCGATGAACGCCCCGATCAGCTGGTTGCCATGCGTGTATACATGGATGGGCGATTAATTGTTTCGACCCGACAACGCAAAGTGCTGGCGCTGGACGATGTGGTGAGCGATCTGGAAGAGGGCACTGGTCCGACCGATTGCGGGGGGTGGCTGGTTGATGTGTGCGATGCGTTGACCGATCATTCCAGCGAATTTATCGAGCAGCTGCACGATAAAATTATCGACCTCGAAGATAATCTTCTCGATCAGCAAATTCCACCGCGTGGATTCCTGGCTCTGCTGCGCAAACAATTAATTGTGATGCGTCGCTATATGGCACCGCAACGTGATGTTTATGCTCGTCTTGCCAGTGAACGTTTGCCGTGGATGAGCGATGACCAACGCCGTCGGATGCAGGATATTGCCGATCGCCTTGGGCGCGGTCTTGACGAAATCGACGCCTGTATAGCACGGACTGGCGTGATGGCGGATGAAATCGCTCAGGTGATGCAGGAAAATTTAGCTCGTCGTACCTATACAATGTCGTTGATGGCAATGGTCTTTTTACCCAGTACGTTTCTGACAGGGTTATTTGGCGTCAACCTTGGTGGGATCCCTGGCGGTGGATGGCAATTCGGATTTTCAATTTTTTGTATTCTGTTAGTTGTTCTTATTGGTGGTGTTGCTTTATGGTTGCATCGTAGTAAATGGTTGTAACAAAAGCAATTTTTCCGGCTGTCTGTATACAAAAACGCCGTAAAGTTTGAGCGAAGTCAATAAACTCTCTACCCATTCAGGGCAATATCTCTCTTGCAGGTGAATGCAACGTCAAGCGATGGGCGTTGCGCTCCATATTGTCTTACTTCCTTTTTTGAATTACTGCATAGCACAATTGATTCGTACGACGCCGACTTTGATGAGTCGGCTTTTTTTTGCCTGTTATTTATCAGCGTCTACCCTTTAAGAGTCCACCCAATGACCGGAGGGAAGTATGACGACACTTATTTATTTGCAAATTCCTGTCCCTGAACCGATTCCTGGCGATCCTGTTCCAGTGCCCGATCCGATCCCTCGCCCGCAACCCATGCCTGACCCACCACCCGATGAAGAACCGATTAAATTGTCGCATCGTGAGCGTAGATCTGCGAGGATACGCGCCTGCTGACTTTGCGTCGATGACCACGAGAATAGATTGTGACCGCTTTTTCTACCCTGAATGTTTTGCCTCCCGCCCAACTCACAAACCTTAATGAGTTGGGTTATTTAACCATGACGCCGGTGCAGGACGCCGCGCTTCCGGCGATCCTTGCCGGAAAAGATGTTCGCGTGCAGGCGAAAACCGGCAGCGGCAAAACGGCGGCTTTTGGCCTCGGCTTGTTACAGCAAATTGATGTGTCGCTATTTCAAACCCAGGCTTTAGTGCTGTGTCCTACGCGTGAACTGGCGGATCAGGTGGCAGGTGAATTGCGTCGGCTGGCGCGTTTTCTGCCAAATACCAAAATTTTGACGTTGTGCGGTGGTCAACCGTTCGGTATGCAGCGTGATTCGTTGCAACATGCGCCGCATATTATCGTGGCAACGCCGGGCCGTTTGCTGGATCACCTGCAAAAAGGCACTGTATCACTGGATGCGTTGAATACGCTGGTGATGGATGAGGCCGACCGCATGCTGGATATGGGATTTAGTGACGCCATTGATGATGTCATCCGTTTTGCGCCAGCATCTCGGCAGACGCTTCTGTTTTCGGCAACCTGGCCGGAAGCCATCGCCGCAATCAGCGGAAGAGTGCAGCGCGATCCTTTAGCGATTGAAATTGACTCAACAGATGCTCTGCCACCTATTGAACAACAATTTTATGAGACATCCAGCAAAGGCAAAATTCCTCTGTTGCAACGGTTATTAAGCTTGCATCAGCCATCCTCTTGCGTGGTGTTTTGCAATACCAAAAAAGATTGCCAGGCTGTCTGCGACGCGCTGAATGAAGTAGGGCAAAGTGCATTGTCGTTACACGGCGATCTGGAGCAACGCGATCGCGATCAGACCCTGGTACGTTTTGCTAACGGTAGCGCCCGTGTACTGGTCGCGACTGATGTTGCTGCGCGTGGTCTGGATATAAAATCGCTTGAGCTGGTGGTGAACTTTGAGCTGGCGTGGGACCCTGAAGTTCATGTACATCGCATCGGTCGTACAGCTCGTGCAGGAAATAGCGGTCTGGCGATCAGTTTCTGTGCCCCGGAAGAAGCACAGCGGGCCAATATCATTTCTGACATGTTGCAGATAAAACTTAACTGGCAAACGCTGCCAGCGAATAGTTCCATTGTGCCGCTGGAAGCAGAAATGGCAACGTTGTGTATCGATGGCGGGAAAAAAGCCAAAATGCGCCCGGGTGATGTATTAGGTGCGCTGACAGGAGACATCGGGCTTGATGGCGCAGATATTGGCAAAATCGCCGTGCATCCGGCGCATGTTTATGTCGCGGTGCGTCAGGCTGTTGCTCATAAAGCATGGAAACAGCTACAGGGCGGGAAGATTAAAGGAAAAACGTGCCGGGTGCGGTTATTAAAATAATGAAATGTTGAATTGCAGGGTGCAAGAGTAAACATCTTCTTCGGCATTGCCGGATGCGACGCTGGCCGCGTCTTATCCGGCCTCCATAAGAGTAGCCCGATACGCTTGCGTATCGGGCGCTATCCTGGTTATTTCACTTCAACCACATTCAGCCGTAACTCATCCAACTGATTTTCATCTTCTTCTGGCTGCCAGCCCGCTGGTTGTAGTGGGATCTCTTCGCGATCAAACGCCAGATCACCCCCGTTAACCACTTCAGAACCGTGGGTAATGCCTTTGAAATCGAACAGGTTGGTATCGCACAGATGCGACGGCACCACATTCTGCATCGCGCTGAACATCGTCTCGATACGCCCCGGATAACGTTTATCCCAGTCACGCAACATGTCAGCAATTACCTGACGTTGCAGGTTAGGCTGAGAACCGCACAGGTTGCACGGAATAATCGGGAACGCTTTTGCATCGGCAAAGCGCTGAATATCTTTCTCGCGGCAGTAGGCCAGCGGACGAATCACGATATGTTTGCCATCATCGCTCATCAGTTTCGGAGGCATACCTTTCATCTTGCCACCGTAGAACATATTTAAGAACAGCGTTTGCAGGATATCGTCACGATGGTGACCCAGCGCGATCTTCGTCGCCCCCAGTTCCGTTGCGGTGCGATAAAGGATACCGCGACGAAGACGAGAACACAGTGAGCAAGTGGTTTTGCCCTCCGGAATCTTCTCTTTCACGATACCGTAAGTGTTCTCTTCAACAATCTTGTACTCAACGCCCAGCGTTTCAAGATACTCGGGCAGAACGTGTTCCGGGAAGCCCGGTTGCTTTTGATCGAGGTTAACAGCCACCAGCGAAAAATTGATTGGCGCGCTTTGCTGCAAATTGCGCAGAATCTCCAGCATGGTATAGCTGTCTTTACCCCCGGAGAGGCAAACCATGATGCGATCGCCTTCTTCAATCATATTGAAGTCAGCAATGGCTTCGCCCACGTTACGACGCAGACGTTTTTGTAATTTGTTCAGGTTGTATTGTTCTTTCTTTGTAATTTGTTGATTTTCTTGCATTATTTCAGTTCTCTGGTACTAAATGGGGCATATTGAGGGCAAACTTTGCAACTACGATAACCGCGCATTCAACATGGCTACCTGTTCGTCGTTCATGTCATCAATCCACATACCGTAAATTTCATACACCATCTGCGCAGTTTCATGCCCCATCTGGCTGGCTATAAATGCCGGGTTCGCTCCTGCCGTCAACAGCCAGCAGGCAAAAGTATGTCGCGTATGGTACGGATTACGGCGGCGAATACCAGCACGTTTTACTGCTGCATTCCATCTCGCTCCCAAATAGTCGTAGTGAAATCTGATGGTAAAGCCTTGCCTTAGCATGCTGGTGTTGCGCTACCCGTACAGGATGCGGTAACACAGGAAGAAATTAGAACAGAAACTGTGGTGGACATTGTGCATTCGTTGCCAGGCGGAGAAATAGAACGCTACAACAGGTGCAGAATATAATTTTTCGCAAGTGCCAGAATAGCGATATTATGCAGTGTTTTTTAGTTTTCTATCAGGGGATATTTTGTGAAACTTTTCGGTGAATAAAATAATTCTCTGTAATAAATGATGGGTATGGTTGGTGGTTATATTTGCGCATGGAAATATTACATTGGATATGAATGTATTTCAAATGAAAGAGCCATGACACCCGAATGGAGTTAGGGATTCATTACGTATCTAATCTAAAGAATAAGAAAAATACTTAATTCATTGTGGGTGGTGATGATATTTTAATATGTGAAAATGGTTCTCTTAATAAGATGTAACTAGCTTATTACTTATCCATAGCACAAGAAATGGTCCTGTATTTGCGTTGCCATGAAATAAGATAGGCCTAAATGTAATAAAGAGTTGCATGACAAAATTACTAAAGTTCACAATAAAAAAGAATTAAGTTTTTTGTTCAAGTGTTTTTTTAGTGTATTGTTTTGAAATGTTCTACGCTGCTCTAGCCTTCAGTCTGAAGAGGGCTTGAATCGTGATGTCAGTTCGATTGACATAATGTTATTAATAATGTTTACGTTTGAATGTGAAATATGCTTAACTATGCCTTGATTGTTAATCACAGGGACTGACTATGAGAAAAATACTGGTGTATTTATGTATTAGCATATGGATTGTTATATCATGCGTGCCTATCATATTAACTAGCGAGTATTTAACAGAGGCGAGTATAATGGCATTGATGTTTGGTCATGCCAATGCACTATGTATTGGGGTTTTTATTTCTATTATTTATATAGAATGCTGGAGGTAAATAGTGTGAACAGCATTAGTTTGATGATTTTATACTGAACTAAAGGGGGAAAGAGGTAACGAAAAAAGACCTCCACCAGGTACGAATCTGAGGCGGGCAGATGGAGGTCGATATATACCCGATTAAATGGATAAGTAAAAGCCCCATCAGGGGTTGATTTGTTCGAGTCTAATTTAAAGTAATTTCAACGATTTGGCAGAATTTCTTAGAGTTAATGATTTTCAAGTTTTCGATTACCAGGAAAAAGGCTGGGTGCTGATAAAATAGTCATCTGCATTCCTTAAATTGTGTAAGGGTGAAAGGATAAAGTTCAATTTAAAGGCGGTACAATATTAGCACCATCTTATATATGTAATGATTGATTTGCCTCTTTATTCTACTGTTGAGATTATTGTTTCCGAAAATTGATTATTATCAGCGCGAAAAGAAATGCTACAGCAAATAAGAGGACGATTGTCGACGCTGGGGCTCTGTCGAGAAAATATAATAACCATACGCCTGATATTGTTATTGATATCGTTACGGCGATAAGTAATGCCTTATGAAAGCGATGCGTGGTGAGGACAGCAATAGACCCTGGAGCTATTAATAGTATATAGACAGAATAATTTCGACTGCTTTTAATGTGGCAAAAATGGTAGGCGATACCATGCAGAGTAAACCGTAATGTAATAATGATATCTGTAATCCGCTGACTTGTGCCTGTTGATAGTCAAGACAAAAATTCCTGAAAAAACGATACCTATAATGGTATCTTTCTTTATGATGCTATTATCTTTCAGATAGCCAGTTGCAATTGCACAAGACAGTCCTACAATAAATGCACCAATTCCCAGCGGCATACCTATAATCCAGGCTAGAACTATGCCATGAAACATTGCGTGGTTCATTGCATCTCCTATTAGCGCCCAGCCTTTTAATACCAGAAAAACTGATAATAATGCACAGGGGAACGATATTATAATAGCGATTATCAATGCATAATTCATAAATTTAAATTGTAATGATTAGAGGGGAAAATGTCAGCACATTTGCGAAATGAATCAAAAAGCCCGCAGCAATGTGCGGGCGTTAGTGTCAGCGCACAACCAGCACGGAGCACTCTGCGTGACGCACTACAGCTGCGGCGTTAGAACCGAGCAGATAAGTGGTGATATCCGGTCGATGGGAAGCAATGATGATCATATGAGCGGGGATCTTCTTCGCCAATTCCAGAATGCGGTCTTTGGGCGAGCCTTCTTCAACATGGACATGCACTCTGTCGGTTGGCAGTTTAAATTTTTTAATGATCTCTTCCAGTTGCGATTTGGCTTCCGCTTTCAGGTCATCCATTGCCGGTAATTCTGCGGAATAGGCTAAACCCAGAGAGGCATAGTAGGGCAGCGAAGGTATTACCGTCAGGAAATGAACCTCTGCATCATCAATCTTGGCCTCTGCCTCAACGTGGCTAATCACGCGTTGAGTTAATTCTGAATCGGAAATGTCGATAGGGACAAGAATCGTTCTGTTCATAAAACCTCCTGTTTTAGTATCCGCATAAAGTGTAACGCCAGATGACACTTTTTGTGTAATGACGGAGTTCACATTTTTAATTTAGATCAAAGGAGGAAGAATAAGCAGAAAAAGCCCGCCAAAACAGCGGGCAGGGGGATTTAGAACTGATAAACCAGACCTAAAGCGACAATATCATCGGTAGAGATGCCGTTGGCAGCGTAGAAACTGTCATCTTCATCCAACAGGTTGATTTTATAGTCAACATAGGTGGACATGTTTTTATTGAAATAGTAAGTCGCGCCAACATCGGCGTATTTAACCAGATCTTTATCATCAACACCTGCTGGGTTGTCTGCACCACCGGCAGCGTGCAGGTCACGGCCTTTAGACATCAGGAAAGAGACTGCCGGACGCAGACCAAAATCAAACTAGTACTGTGCAGTGACTTCAACGTTCTGGGTTTTGTTTGCAACAGCATAATCGCTGTCGCCAAACGGGGTCATATTACGCGTTTCTGAATACATGGTTGCCAGGTAAATATTGTTAGCATCGTATTTTAGCCCAGCAGTCCACGCGTCTGCTTTATCACCACCCGCCGCAGTATGGTTAACCTGGTCATTGGTGCGGTCAGAAGAGGTGTATGCCGCACCAGCGCTAAAGCCCATGCCTAAATCATATGTTGTGGAAAGACCCCAGCCGTCACCGTTTTCATGGCGAACATCACGTCCGTTGTTGGTGCCTTCCTGACCATTACTGGCACCTTCGTTGTTACCTTGATACTGCACCGCGAAGTTCAGACCATTTACCAGACCGAAGAAATCAGTATTACGATAAGTCGCGACGCCATTGGCACGACCAGTCATAAAGTTGTCTGCATTGGTATAAGAGTCACCGCCAAATTCAGGTAGCATATCAGTCCAGCCTTCGATGTCGTACATTACGCCATAATTACGTCCGTAATCGAAAGAACCGTAATCTGCAAATTTCAGTCCGGCAAATGCCAGACGGGTCCATGACTGGTTTGTTGAAGATTCGGTGTTGTTTGCCTGAATATTGTATTCCCATTGACCGTAGCCAGTGAGTTGATCGTTAATTTGGGTTTCGCTTTTAAAACCCAAACGAGCATAGCTCTGGTCGCCATCTTTCGCTGAATTATCAGAAAAATAATGCAGGCCATCAACTTTGCCATACAGATCTAATTTGTTGCCGTCTTTATTATAAACTTCGGCTGCATGTGCAGCACCTGCAGCGAGCAGGGCAGGAATTAAGAGTGCCAGTACTTTGCTTTTCATTGAATAAATCCTTTAGTTATTTTATTTGCCTTTCATCCCCATTTTGGTGAGTGAAAACATCCTAAAGGAGAAGTTCAGTTAGCCGATAAATATCATTTGTTACGCCTTAAGTAAAACCTTAATTAAATAATTCTTCTGAAATGATAATAAATCTGGTGAATGTATTGGAGATAACACATACAAAATAAAAATTATACTTTCAATTTTCTATACGTTATTCTGCGCGGGTTATATGCCTTTATTGTCACAGATTTTATTTTCTGTTGGGCCATTGCATTGCTACTGATTTTCCAACATATAAGAAGACAAGCCCGAACAGTCGTCCGGGCTTTTTTTTAGAATTGGATAATCCTTATCCAGAGCATTTAATCGGTGTTGCTTTTTTCCGCTTTTCCGGCCATTTGTGCCAGGAAGTCATAGCGTTTTTGCAAATCAGCTGCAGCATCTTTCCATAACTGTTCTGCCACTTCTGGCTGCTGCGAATTCAGACGACGGAAACGCTGCTCGTGAAGTAACGTTTCTTCCAGTGCTTCTGACGGCGGGCGTGAATCCAGCGCCAGCGGCAGTTTGCCTTCATCGGCACGACGAGGATCGAAGCGATATAACGGCCAGAAGCCGGTAGCAGTGAGTTGGCGCATCTGATCGTGGCTGAGTGCCAGATCGTAACCATGCTCTTCACATGGGCTATAAGCGATGATCAGCGATGGCCCCGGATACGCTTCCGCTTCCTGAATCGCTTTCACCGTCTGGTTCAGCTGCGCGCCGAGAGAAATCTGCGCCACATAAACATGACCGTACATCATCATACTGACGCCAAGATCTTTACGCGCTTTACGTTTGCCGTGCTCGCCAAACTTAGTTACTGCACCCAGCGGTGTCGCTTTCGACGCCTGACCACCGGTGTTGGAATAGCATTGCGTATCCAGCACCAGAATGTTGACGTTTTCCGTCAAACTCAATACATGATCCAGACCGCCAAAGCCGATATCGTAAGCCCAGCCATCGCCACCAATCAGCCAGATTGATTTTTCCACCAGGGCATCTGCGTCACGCAGCAGTTCATGTGCTTCAGCAACATCGTTGAGTTGCTGGCGTAAAGCTGCAACCTGTTCACGACGAACCTCTGGCGTGGCGTCTGATTTCAACGCAGTCAGTAATTCCGCCGGGATTTTATCGGCAAATTGATCGAGCAGACGCAGCACGCGGACACGGTGTTGATCGACCGTCAGGCGGAAACCAAGGCCAAATTCGGCGTTATCTTCAAACAGCGAGTTCGCCCATGCCGGTCCACGACCATTGGCATCGGTGGTATATGGTGTTGAAGGCAGGTTACCGCCGTATATTGAAGAACAGCCAGTGGCATTAGCGATCAACATCCGGTCGCCATAGAGCTGAGTCAGCAATTTAATATACGGCGTCTCGCCACAACCGGAGCAAGCACCGGAATATTCAAACAGCGGTGTAATCAGCTGCGATGTACGAATATCAATACGTTCCAGTTTGCTACGATCGATTTCTGGCAGGTTGAGGAAGAAATCGTAATTGATTTTCTCTTCTTCGACATGTTCCAGGCGCGACATCATATTGATGGCTTTAATCTCTGGATTCTGACGGTCTTTCGCCGGGCAAACTTCGACGCACAGGTTACAACCGGTGCAATCTTCCGGAGCCACCTGCAAGACATATTTCTGCCCGCGCATATCACGCGATTTCACATCCAGCGAATGCAGGCTGGCAGGGGCGTTTTCCATCGCTTCAGGCGGTACCACTTTTGCGCGAATAGCTGAGTGTGGGCAAGCGGCGACACAGTGGTTACATTGGGTACAGAGTTCCTCTTTCCAGATGGGGATCTCTTCGGCGATATTGCGTTTTTCCCAGCGCGTGGTGCCCATCGGCCAGGTGCCGTCTGGCGGCAGCGCCGAAACGGGGAGGGCGTCGCCAAGCCCGGCGAGCATCGCAGCGGTTACGGTTTTCACAAAATCAGGAGCGGCATCGGAAACCACTGGCGGTCGATTGGCGCTATGCGGATTAACTGGCTGCAGTGGAACTTCTTCTACGGATTCACGTGCCAGCGCCAGAGCCTGCCAGTTGCGTTCCACCAGATCCTGGCCTTTGCTACTGTAACTTTTGGCAATCGCACCCTGCAATTCTGCCAGGGCGCTATCGCCAGGCAGAATCTGCGTCAGATGGAAAAAAGCCATCTGCATGACGGTATTAATACGGGCCGCCAGGCCACATTCGCGGGCGATTTTCGCCGCGTTAATCACATAGAAGCGCGCTTTTTTCTGGTTTAGCACGGCCTGAACTTCCTGCGGCAAGCGCGACCACACTTCAGCTGCGCTGTACGGCGTGTTGAGCAGGAAAATGCCGCCAGGTTTTAAACGCTCAGCCATCTGATATTTATCGATAAACTGCAACTGGTGGCAGCCAACAAAATCAGCCTGGGAAATGAGATAAGCGGAACGAATCGGCTGTTCGCTCACGCGAAGGTGAGAAACCGTCAGGCCGCCCGCCTTTTTGGAGTCGTAAACAAAATAGCCCTGTGCGTACCACGGCGTGGAATTTCCGATAATCTTGATATTGTTTTTGGTCGCGGAAACGCTGCCATCACTACCAAGGCCATAAAACAAGGCTTCCAGTTTCGCCGAGTTTGGTAGGGTGTTTTCCGGCAACGGCAGTGACAGATTGGTTACATCATCGTAAATACCAACCGTAAAGCGCGCTTTCGGTTTAGCCGCGTTGAGCTCGGCAAATACCGCCAGTACACAGTCCGGGCCAAATTCTTTGGATGAAAGACCATAGCGCCCACCAATGACACGGGGCAGGGTTTCACGCTCGCCATTATTAAAGGCTTCTGCCAGTGCGGTCATCACATCCAGATAGAGCGGTTCTGCCTGGGCACCAGGCTCTTTGGTTCTGTCCAGTACCGCCACGTTGCGCACGGATCCCGGCAGAGCTTGCAGCAAGTGTTTGGCGGAGAAGGGGCGGTACAAGCGAACTTTCAATACGCCGACTTTTTCGCCACGGGTCAGCAATTCATCAACCACTTCTTCACTGGTGCCAATGGCAGAGCCCATCAGGATAATCACCCGTTCCGCTTGCGGATGCCCGTAATACTCAAACGGCTGATACTGACGACCTGTCGCGGCAGCGAAATCATTCATCGCCTGTTCAACATGGTCATAGACCGCGTTGTACCATGGGTTGGTGGCTTCGCGAGACTGGAAATAAGTGTCAGGATTGGCGGACGTACCGCGGATCACCGGATGTTCCGGGTTGAGTGCCCGGGCGCGATGAGCATCAATTTCTGCCTGCGGCATCAGTTCAAGAATCGTGTCATCGGCCAGCGGGACAATTTTATTGATTTCGTGGGATGTGCGGAAACCATCAAAGAAATGAATAAATGGCACGCGGCTTTTCAGTGTCGCAATGTGCGAAATGAGAGCAAAGTCTTGCGCTTCCTGGACGTTTGCTGCACACAACATCGCGCAACCCGTTTGGCGCACTGCCATAACGTCGGAATGATCGCCAAAAATAGAGAGTGCATGTGTGGCAACGGTACGTGCCGCAACATGCAGGACAAACGGTGTGAGTTCGCCTGCCAGTTTGTACAGCGTCGGGATCATCAGCAGCAAACCCTGCGATGACGTAAACGATGTTGAGAGGGCACCAGTTTGCAAAGCACCATGCACGGTAGCGATAGCACCCGCTTCCGACTGCATTTCAACCACGCGTGGTGTGTCTCCCCAAACGTTTTTCAAGCCGTTTCCGGCCCATGCATCAGCCTGTTCTGCCATCGTGGAACTGGGGGTAATAGGGTAGATGGCGATAACTTCACTGGTGCGAAACGCCACCGAAGCAACCGCGCCATTACCGTCAATAGTAATCATATGACACCCTTACATTGCGCAAATGAGGGGCGCACGAAATTGCTGCGCGCCCAGTAGTAATCGTTCAATTTTAGCAAATGGCTTTCTTCTGCATTTTCGCTTTTGTGTCCCCCACATCAGCGTAATGAATGTTTTGATCAAACAGAGGGCAAAAAAATAGCCATAAAAAAGTAAAAATGCGGGGCAACGCGCAGGACAGCTCTCGACGTCGCCCTCTGTGCTGCCTATTATTTATGGCGGTGTCGTTTGGCTTGAAGATCAGAGGAAGAAAAGATGCGAGCAGCGTTTTGGGTAGGGTGTGCCGCTTTATTGTTGTCGGCGTGTAGTAGTGAACCTGTTCAGCAGGCGACTGCGGCGCACGTAGCGCCAGGTTTAAAAGCGTCGATGTCCAGTAGTGGAGAAGCAAATTGTGCAATGATCGGCGGTTCGCTTTCTGTTGCCCGCCAACTGGATGGTACGGCGATTGGGATGTGTGCATTACCCAACGGCAAACGCTGTAGCGAACAGTCACTTGCCGCCGGGAGCTGTGGCAGCTATTAATTCATTAAATCCGCCAGCTTATAAGTTAATGTCTGTTTCGCGGTCGCCAGCGTTAACTGGTTCGCGGTCAGATCCACTTGTGCACCTTCTTTCAGCATTTCGCTAATGGTGTTATCGAGTTCATTAAGCTGCGGGTTAACGCACATCATACGGGTCATTGCCAGCCCTTTGGCGGTCAGTTCACCATTAGACAGTTTGCCTTCACCGCTAAAGCGGTTACACATGCTGCCGGAAATCATCATCTTTTCACCAAAGCTGATTTCTGGCGGATTTTTATCGCTGGTCACGGGCTTACCGTTTACGCTTTCCAGCACAAAGCGATGATGCTGTAGCTGTTCTGGCGTTACAGCAATTTTGTCACTACTTACACATCCCGCCATCAGCAGGCTTAGCGCAACAAGCGCGGCTACTTTCTTCATTGTGGTTCTCAATTACTGTTTCTGATTCAGGACTATTTTAAGAATAGAGGATGAAAGGTCTTTGGGGATTATCTGAATAAGCTCCCCTGGAATGCAGGGGAGCGGCAAGATTAAACCAGTTCGTTCGGGCAGGTTTCGCCTTTTTCCAGATTGCTTAAGTTTTGCAGCGTAGTCTGAGAAATACTGGTCAGAGCTTCTGCTGTCAGGAATGCCTGGTGCCCGGTAAACAGCACGTTGTGGCAGGCAGACAAGCGACGGAATACGTCATCCTGGATCACGTCGTTGGATTTATCTTCAAAGAACAGATCGCGTTCGTTCTCATACACGTCCATACCCAACGAACCAATTTTCTGATTTTTCAGCGCTTCAATTGCCGCCTGAGAATCAATCAATGCACCGCGACTGGTATTGACGATCATCACGCCATTTTTCATCTGATCGAAGGCGGCTTCGTTCAACAGATGGTAGTTTTCCGGTGTCAGCGGGCAGTGCAGAGAGATAACGTCTGATTCAGAGAACAGGGTTGGCAGATCGACATACTCCACACCGAGTTCCAGCGCCGCCGCACTTGGATACGGATCGAACGCCAGCAGACGCATACCAAAACCTTTCAGAATGCGCAGCATCGCCACACCGATTTTACCGGTACCGATAACGCCTGCCGTTTTGCCATACATAGTAAAGCCGGTCAGACCTTCCAGAGAGAAGTTAGCGTCACGGGTACGCTGATACGCGCGGTGAATACGGCGGTTCAGCGTCATCATCATACCGATGGCGTGTTCAGCAACGGCCTCTGGATCATAGGCTGGAACACGGACTACTTTGAGCCCCAGTTCTTTTGCCGCGTCAAGGTCGACGTTATTGAAACCGGCACAGCGCAAGGCGATATATTTAACGCCGTGCTTTTTCAGCTCTTCCAGCACCGGGCGGCTGCCGTCATCGTTTACGAAAATACATACCGCTTCGCAGCCATTGGCAGTTTTAGCGGTTTTTTCCGTCAGCAGAAAGTCAAAAAATTCCAGCTCAAAGCCAAAGGACTCGTTCACCTGTTGCAGGTACTTCTTGTCGTACTGTTTTGTGCTATAAACGGCGAGTTTCATAAGACTTTCTCCAGTGATGTTGAATCACATTTAAGCTACTAAAAATATTTTACAAAATTTCAAATATAATTGAAAGATATGGCGATATTGAAAAATTCATCAACAACTATGCTTAGTGTAGGCGCAACCTTCAACTGAACGGTTAAACATGCCACAATACCCGTATTGAATGCTTAATTTTTCGCTAAATCAGGATATTAACTACCCATGCTGGGTAAATATAAAGCCGTTCTCGCGCTGTTATTACTGATTATTCTTGTGCCGTTGACGCTGCTGATGACGCTCGGGCTGTGGGTTCCCACGCTGGCGGGCATCTGGCTACCGCTCGGGACACGTATTGCATTAGATGAAAGCCCACGCATTACGCGTAAAGGTTTAATCATCCCCGATCTCCGTTATCTGGTGGGAGATTGTCAGCTTGCGCATATCACCAACGCCAGCCTTTCACATCCCAGCCGCTGGTTATTGAACGTCGGCACGGTAGAACTTGATTCTGCTTGTCTGGCGAAATTGCCGCAGACGGAGCAATCGCCAGCCGCTCCAAAAACCCTCGCGCAGTGGCAGTCCATGCTGCCTAACACCTGGATCAATATCGATAAACTGATTTTTTCTCCCTGGCAGGAATGGCAGGGAAAACTCTCTCTCGCATTAACCTCCGATATCCAGCAACTGCGTTATCAGGGCGAAAAAGTTAAATTTCAAGGCCAGCTGAAAGGGCAACAACTTACAGTCAGCGAACTGGATGTCGTCGCGTTTGAAAATCAGCCGCCGGTTAAACTGGTGGGGGAATTTACTATGCCGCTCGTGCCGGATGGACTTCCGGTAAGTGGTCATGCTACTGCGACGTTAAACTTGCCGCAGGAGCCTTCACTGGTGGATGCCGAGCTGGACTGGCAGGAAAATAGCGGGCAATTGATTGTGGTGGCACGGGATAACGGCGATCCGTTGCTCGATCTGCCGTGGCAAATTACTCGCCAACAATTGACCGTAAGCGATGGTCGCTGGAGCTGGCCGTATGCAGGTTTTCCTTTGAGTGGACGACTGGGTGTCAAAGTCGACAACTGGCAGGCAGGGCTCGAGAACGCTCTGGTCAGCGGACGACTTAGTGTGCTGACCCAGGGGCAAGCGGGTAAAGGCAACGCGGTGCTAAATTTTGGCCCAGGAAAATTAAGCATGGATAACAGCCAGCTGCCTATGCAACTGACCGGTGAAGCGAAACAGGCGGACCTCATTTTATATGCCCGTTTACCTGCGCAGCTAAGCGGAAGTCTGTCTGACCCAACGCTGACCTTTGAGCCAGGCGCGTTATTACGTTCGAAGGGAAGAGTCATCGATTCACTGGACATCGATGAAATCCGCTGGCCTTTAGCGGGTGTAAAAGTCACCCAACGTGGTGTTGACGGACGTTTGCAGGCCATTTTGCAGGCGCATGAAAATGAACTGGGCGATTTCGTGCTGCATATGGATGGGCTGGCGAATGATTTTCTCCCTGACGCTGGCCGCTGGCAGTGGCGCTACTGGGGAAAAGGGAGTTTTACACCGATGAATGCCACCTGGGATGTCGCAGGAAAAGGTGAGTGGCATGACAGCACGATTACGCTGACCGATCTCTCCACCGGTTTCGACCAGTTACAATACGGTACGATGACGGTAGAAAAGCCAAGATTAATTCTCGACAAGCCCGTCGTCTGGGTACGTGACGCACAGCATCCCTCCTTCAGCGGTGCGCTGTCACTGGACGCCGGGCAAACGCTGTTCACTGGCGGCAGTGTGTTACCGCCATCAACCTTAAAATTTAGCGTCGATGGGCGCGATCCGACGTATTTCCTCTTTAAAGGCGATTTACATGCTGGTGAGATTGGCCCGGTTCGGGTAAATGGTCGCTGGGACGGTATTCGTCTGCGCGGTAACGCCTGGTGGCCTAAACAATCACTGACTGTATTCCAGCCGTTGGTGCCACCCGACTGGAAGATGAACTTACGCGATGGTGAACTGTATGCTCAGGTCGCATTTTCAGCAGCGCCCGAACAAGGATTCCGCGCGGGAGGACACGGCGTGTTGAAAGGCGGTAGTGCCTGGATGCCAGATAATCAGGTTAACGGTGTCGATTTTGTCCTGCCTTTCCGTTTTGCCGATGGAGCCTGGCATCTGGGGACTCGCGGTCCCGTTACGTTGCGAATTGCCGAAGTGATTAATCTGGTGACAGCGAAAAATATTACGGCTGATTTGCAAGGTCGTTATCCGTGGACTGAAGAAGAACCATTGCTGTTGACTGATGTTAGCGTCGATGTGTTAGGCGGTAACGTGCTGATGAAACAATTACGTATGCCGCAACATGACCCGGCGCTGTTGCGGCTGAATAATCTTTCCTCCAGCGAACTGGTTAGCGCCGTCAATCCGAAACAATTCGCCATGTCCGGGGCATTTAGTGGTGCATTGCCGTTATGGCTAAACAACGAAAAATGGATAGTGAAAGACGGCTGGCTGGCAAATAGCGGGCCGATGACTTTGCGGCTGGATAAAGACACCGCAGATGCGGTGGTGAAAGACAATATGACCGCGGGTTCAGCAATTAACTGGTTGCGCTATATGGAAATTAGCCGTTCATCGACAAAAATTAATTTAGATAATCTCGGTTTATTAACCATGCAGGCCAATATTACAGGTACCAGTCGCGTTGATGGTAAAAGCGGTACGGTAAATCTTAATTACCATCATGAAGAGAATATTTTTACGCTGTGGCGCAGTTTACGCTTTGGCGATAATCTCCAGGCATGGCTGGAGCAGAACGCGCGTCTGCCGGGAAATGACTGTCCGTAAGGAAAAGAGTGTGAGGATAAACAATGAAAATTTTACTGGCTGCGTTGACGTCATCTTTTATGCTGGTTGGCTGTACGCCTCGCATTGAAGTCGCTGCACCTAAGGAACCGATCACTATCAATATGAACGTTAAAATTGAGCATGAGATCATCATCAAGGCAGACAAAGATGTCGAAGAG
>OJIX01000419.1_pt1 | contig 19794 bp, 23 predicted proteins | sample 1595981 | NCBI WGS metagenome assembly OJIX01 (sample SAMEA4350138, study PRJEB24818) | metagenome | biome: human; feature: gut; material: faeces | place: Denmark | collected 2013-09 | reverse complement strand
ATGAGCAACTGCCCCAGCTTCGGTTCATCTTCCACGATCAAAATACGCGGTGTGTTTTCGTCGATTGGTAACTCGGTCATACTTCTCTCTGTAAATCCCGTTCCAGCGGTAACTCTACTGTAATGCTAAGCCCGCCAAAAGGCGAATGGGCGGCAATAATGCGGCCGTTATGTGCTTCAACAATGTTCAGGCAAATCGCCAGCCCCAGCCCGGAACCACCGCTGGCGCGGTTGCGGGAACCTTCGGTGCGATAAAAACGTTCAAACAATTTTTGTAGCTGATCGTCACTGACACCCGGCGCACTGTCGGCAAAGGTCAGGCGCACCGTTTTGTCGTGCTGCTCGGCAGAGATTTTCAGGCTGCCGCCGCTGTCAGTGTAGCGCAGGCTGTTTTCAAGTAAGTTATTGAACAACTGCATTAAACGATCGCGATCGCCAAATACGGTAATACTGTCTGGCAGGGAAAATTGCAATTTCAGGCCACGGCTGGCGAATCGTTCGCGAAATGCGCCTCCCGCCACTTCCAGCAGTGGGATCAAATCTATCGGTGCTTTTTGATAGGCGAGAGCGCCTTCATCAGACATCGACAACTGATGGAGATCGTCAACCAGTTTTGTCAGTGTACCGACTTCTGCCTGTAAAGAAGCCAGCGTCTCCGGCGTGAATTTACGCACACCATCCTGAATGGCTTCCAGTTCGCCGCGCAGTACTGCTAAAGGCGTGCGCAGTTCATGAGAAATATCGGCCATAAAATCGCGGCGCATCTGCTGGTTTTTCTCCAGTGTGCTGGCGAGTTGATTGAAATCCTCTGCCAGTCTGCCCAACTCATCTTCGCTGGTGGGGGCTACGCGAGTAGTGAAATCACCCGCTGCCAGTTTGTGCGTGCCATCCACCAGTCGTTTTACCGGAGCCAGCAAACCGCGCGCCAGTGGGAATGTCGCCAGCGCCGCTAATAAGGTAGATAAAGCCACAATCAGCCAACTGGTTTGCCGCTGTTGTCTGTCAAAATTGATATCAGTATTACGGGTCAGTCGTTCAACAGGGGAGGCGATCACCGCGCCAACTTCCGCACCATTGACCATAATGGGCCGCCGTGTGCCGTCGGGTGGAACCGGTGCTCGCGGGCCAACCAGCACTTTATTATTTTGATCAACCACCCAAAATTGCGTGCGCCAGCCGTGTGGTGGCATACCGGGGCCGGGCTTATCTTCGTTGTTATCATGCTCCAGTGAACGTAGGATTTGAAACACAAAGCGATCGTTATTACGCAGGAAGCGCCAGTTCCCATGCTGGGCGTACTGCTCACCCAGCGCATCGCCGAGCATTTGTAGCCGTTGCTCATTACCATGCTTGATATAATCAATAAAGCCACGCTCAAAACTGATACGCACCGCCCAATGCATCGTGATCAGTAAGACGATGCAGGTGGCGAAGATCGCCAGAAACAGTTTGCCGGTAATACCGGGTCGCCAGAACTTCATCGCGCGCTCCTTTTTCGCCGTGAAATAGCCACATTTTGATGCGTATCATCAGGAACTCTGGCAAAGACGAGCGCCGGAAGGGCGATGATAGACGCCATGCTAAGCCAGGTATACATAAAGACGGTTTGTGTGGTGTCGCTGTCGACGCTGACATGCTGTGAACCAAAAAGCCCCAGCAGAAGCCCGGCAATGGTGACGCCGATACTCATCGACAATTGCATAATCATCGACAGCAGGCTATTGCCGCTGCTCGCCAGCCTGTCAGGTAGATCTTTCAGCGTCAGCGTGTTCATAGAGGAAAAACGCGTCGAGTTGACCATCCCTTGTAAAAACAGGACAAACGGCAAAACGTAGTACCAACCCAGCAGCGCGGTAGTCATAAACAGCAGGGTGACCAGCGACAGGCCCAGCGTGGTTGCTACCAGAACCCGGCGATAGCCAAAGCGATTCACCACCTGCACCACAATCCGCTTCATTCCCATGCTGCCGAGCACCATCGGGATCATCATCAATCCGGCATGAAACGGCGAAAAGCCGAGGCCAATCTGTAGGAAAACGGGGGTCATAAAAGGTAACATGCCGCTGCCGACACGTCCGGCGAAGCTCCCCGCCAGGCCCAGCGAAAAGGTACGAGTGCGGAACAGTTTCAGACTGAACAGGGCGCGGTTGTTGTTTCTGGCATGTAGTAGATAAAGCACCAGTGCCACTACGCCAACAGCGACCAGTCCGGTGATAGTCAGCGGTGACAACCCCGTACCTTTACTGCCATCCAGCGCCAGCGTTAGAACCGCCATGCTAACAGCCAGCAACAGAAAGCCGGAGAGATCAAAGCGCCGCGTCTGCATGGTGTAGTTCGGCATCAACATCAGTGTAGCGATCGCGCCGATAATCCCTACCGGAATGTTGATCAAAAAGATCCAGTGCCACGACGCGTATTCTACCAGCAGGCCGCCGAGTGCCGGGCCGAGTAGTGGACCAATCTGACCGGGTAGCGTGACAAAGGTCATCGCTGCCATATATTGTTCGCGCGGGACAATTTTCATCACCGTCAACCTGCCGACCGGCACCATCATCGCGCCGCCGACGCCCTGTAACGCGCGCGCCAGCAACAGTTCGTTCAGCGTGCCGGAAAGTGCGCAAAACAGTGAACCGAGAGTAAACAGCACGATGGCGGTAAAGAAAATATTGCGTACGCCGACTTTGTCCGCCAGCCAGCCGCTGGCAGGCAGCATCACCGCCACGGTCAGGACATAAGAGACAATGACCATGTGCATATGCAGTGGACTTTCCCCCAGGCTTTGCGCCATTGAAGGAAGCGCAGTGTTAACGATAGTGGTGTCCAGCGACTGCATAAAGAAGCCGAAAGCCACAATCCACAATTGCCAGCGGGTGCTGTCGGGAAGTTCTGTCATTTATTCGGTTACCGTTTCTTTAGGTTTACGCGAAAAACGCAGTCGCAGACGGTCGAAAAAGAGATATACCACCGGCGTGGTATACAGCGTCAGGAGCTGACTCATCACCAGACCGCCGACAATGGTGATCCCCAGGGGTTGCCGCAGCTCCGAGCCGTCTCCGCCCGACAGTACCAGCGGCAACGCGCCAAACAGTGCCGCCAGGGTGGTCATCATAATCGGGCGAAAACGTAGCTGGCAGGCCTGGAAAATGGCCTCCTGCGGCGTCAGGTTACCGTGCCGCTGGGCTTCAAGCGCAAAATCGACCATCATAATGGCGTTTTTCTTCACGATGCCGATTAATAGCATGATCCCTATCAGGGCGATGAGGCTGAACGGGGCATTGAACAGCTCCAGCGCCAACAGCGCTCCGACGCCCGCCGAGGGTAGGGTGGAGAGAATCGTCAGTGGATGCACGTAACTCTCGTAAAGTATACCCAGTACGATATATACCGTGGCGATGGCGGCGATAATCAGGATCACCTGTGAGTTCATCGTCTCCTGGAACACCTGCGCCGTTCCGGCAAAACTGCCGCGCACGCTGGAAGGCACACCAAGTTGCGTCATTGCGCGATCGATCGCCGTACTGGCCTCAGAAAGCGATTTCCCGGTTGGCAGGTTGAACGAGATGGTCGAGGCCGCCGACAATCCCTGATGATTCACCGACAGTGGAGCGTTCGCCGGTTGCCATTTAGCGAAATACGACAGCGGGATCGCTTTTCCTTCGTTATTGATAACGAACATCTTTTCCAGTGCACTGATGTCCTGGGTATAGCGTGGATCAACTTCCATCACCACCTGATATTGGTTCATCGGCTGGTAAATGGTCGAAATCTGTCGCTGGCCGAAGGCGTTATTCAACAGACTGTTGGCGGCTTGCACGTCAATTCCCAATCGCGCCATAGTGTCGCGATCGTAAATAAGGTTCATCTCCGCGCCATTATCTTCCTGATCGGAGTTAACATCAGCCAGCTCTGGCAATGTCGCCAGTTTTTTGCGGATTTTTGGCTCCCATTCGCGCAGTGCCGCCAGATCGTCGGACAATAATGTGTACTGGTAGCTGGCGTTAGCCTGACGTCCGCCAACGCGAATATCCTGTACCGCCATCAGGAACAGATTCGCTCCCGGTTCTTTCGCCAGTTTTTTACGCAAGCGATCGATAATCTGTTGGGCCGTTTCGCTCCGCTCGCCGCGTGGTTTAAGGGTGATAAACATCATTCCACTGTTCACCCGTGAACCGCCGGTAAAGCCGGTGACATTATCCACCGCCGGATCGTCACGGATAATTTTCATGAAGTCCTGCAACTTACCGCGCATCGCCTGAAACGAAATACTCTGGTCAGCCTGTATCCCGCCCATCAGTACGCCGGTGTCCTGCTCCGGGAAGAAGGTTTTCGGGATCGAGATATACAGCCAGATATTCAGCGCAATGGTGCCAAGCAGCACCGCGCCCACCAGACGGGTATGATTGAGCACCCATTTTAGCGACTTGCCGTAGCCTTGTTGCAGAGCAACCAACATGCGACCAAAGCCACGCAGTCGCTTTTGCTCGCGCGGCTTGCTGGCTTTTAGCATCCAGCCGCACATCATCGGCGTTAACGTCAGGGAAACCAGCAGCGAAATACCAATGGCGACAGAAAGCGTCACGGCAAACTCGCGTAACAGGCGACCCGGCAATCCGCCCATCAACAGCAGCGGCAGGAACACCGCCACCAGTGACAGACTCATCGACAGCACCGTAAAGCCGACTTCGCGAGTACCTTGTAGCGCGGCCTGTAGCGGTTTCATCCCCGCTTCCAGATGACGGGCAATGTTTTCCAGCACCACGATGGCGTCATCCACCACAAAGCCAGTGGCGATGGTGAGCGCCATTAACGAAAGATTATTGAGACTGAAACCACACAGGTACATCGCCGCAAACGTACCAATCAGCGAAACCGGCACCGCAACGGCGGGAATAATGGTGGCGCGACCCGAACGCAGGAACAAAAACACCACCAGAATCACCAGCGCCACCGAGATAATCAGCGTCTGCTCAACCTCTTCCAGCGACGCGCGGATAGTAGGGGAGCGATCCTGGGCAATTTGCAGATCAATTGCTGCCGGGATGGTGGATTGTAATTCCGGCAGACGGGCGCGGATGCTGTCTACCGTCTGGATAATATTGGCTTCCGGCAGCTTGCGGATCATCAGCAAAATGGCCGGTTTGGCGTTGGTCATCCCGGCGTTACGTACATCTTGTACAGAGTCGGTCACCGTCGCCACATCGCCCAGACGAACCGCGCCGCCGTTGTTGTAATGAATAATCAGCGGCTGATATTCAGCGGCAGTTTTCAGTTCGTCATTGGTCTGGATCTGCCAGCGGTGGGTGCCATCTTCCAGTGCGCCCTGCGGTTTACGCACGTTGGCATTGCTGATGGCAGTGCGTACGTCGTCCAGCGAGACGCCCTGATTAAACAGCGCCTGCGGATTCAGCCCGACGCGTACGGCGGGCAGCGAGCTGCCGCCAACATCGACATCACCGACACCGTCGATTTGCGAAATCGTCGGAGCCAGCTGTGTCGAGGCGAAATCGTACAGTTCACCCTGCGAATAAGTATCGGATGTCAGCGTGAGGATCATAATTGGCGCATCCGACGGGTTCGCTTTGCGATAGGTCGGACGGCTGGGCATCCCGCTGGGTAGCAGACTTTGCGCGGCGTTGATCGCCGCCTGCACATCGCGCGCTGCGCCGTTGATATCCCGGTCAAAATCAAACTGCAAAATAATGCGCGTGCTGCCGAGCGAACTGCTGGAGGTCATTTCGCTGACTCCGGCAATGCGCCCAAGTGAGCGCTCCAGCGGTGTGGCAACGGAAGACGCCATTGTTTCTGGTGACGCACCGGGCAGCGAGGCGCTGACCATGATCACCGGAAAATCGACCTGCGGCAGCGGGGCGACTGGCAGCATACGGAAACCCAGTATGCCGCACAGGGTAATGGCGACCGACAGTAAAATCGTCGCCACCGGGCGGTAAATGAAGAGGGCAAAAAACTTCACTTACGCCTCCTCTTCATGACGGGCAAAGCGGCTTTTGGTCCACAATGCCAGACGGTCGAACAGCAGATAAATCACCGGCGTGGTAAACAGCGTCAGCACCTGGCTGACAATCAGACCGCCGACCATGCCGATACCTAACGGACGACGCAGTTCCGCGCCGACCCCGGTACTCAACATCAGCGGCAGCGCACCAAGCAGAGCCGCCAGAGTGGTCATCAGGATCGGACGAAAACGCAACAGACAAGCCTGGTAAATAGCTTCGCGCGGCGACATGCCTTGCTCGCGCTCAGCAGCCAGCGCGAAGTCGATCATCATGATGGCGTTCTTCTTCACGATACCGATCAGCAAAATAATGCCGATAATGGCAATCACATCCAGTTCGCTACCGGCAATCATTAACGCCAGCAGCGCGCCGACCCCTGCGGTGGGTAGCGTCGAGAGAATGGTGATCGGGTGAATAAAGCTCTCGTACAGAATGCCGAGCACGATATACATCGCCACCACCGCCGCGACAATCAGCCAGACAGTGCTGCCCAATGCCGACTGGAAGGCGAGGGTGCTGCCCTGGAACTGCGTGGTGATATCCACCGGCAGATTCAGCGTCTTCTCTGTGTCCATAATCGCCTGCACCGCATCGCCCAGCGAATAGTTATCCGGCACGTTAAAGGAGATAGTCGTTACCGGGAACTGATCCAGATGGTTGATGGAAAGCGGCGCAAAACGCTGCTCAATTTTGGCAATTGAGCTTAACGGCACCACGCCACCGTCGCTGCTGGTCAGGCGAATGGTATCCAGCGCCGCGAGGCCTGGGGTATTTTCGGTGTTGTGTTCCAGCACCACGCGATACTGGTTAGCCTGAGTATAAATAGTGGAAATCAGTCGCTGACCAAACGCGTTGTACAGGGCGTTATCGACATCCGCCATGCTGATCCCCAGACGGCTGGCGCTGTCCCTGTCGACATTGACATACGCCACCAGCCCTTTGTCCTGCCAGTCGCTGGAGACATCAGAAAGCTGTGGCAGCTGCTGGAGTTTTTCCATCAACTGTGGCACCCAGGTACTGAGCGCATCCAGTGACGTGGCCTGCAAGGTAAACTGGTACTGGGTGCGGCTGACCTGAGTATCAATAGTCAGGTCCTGCGTTGGTTGCAGGAAGAGATCGACGCCCGGCACTTTATCCACCGCCGTTTGCAGACGGGCGATGACTTTTTGCACCCGGTCATCTCGTTCATCCAGTGGTTTGAGATTGATCTGTAAACGCGCACTGTTCAGCGACGGGTTAGTGCCATCAACGCCAACAAATGAGGTCAAACTTTGCACTGCCGGATCCTGCAAAATCACGTCCGCGACCTGGCGTTGCCGCTGGGCCATATTGGCAAAGGAGCTGGATTGCGGTGCCTGCAAAGTGCCCTGAATAATGCCGTTGTCCTGCACCGGGAAGAAACCTTTCGGAATGAACACCCACAGCAGCACGCTAAGCAGCAGCGTGCTGAGCGCCACGCTTAAGGTCAGCCACGGATGATTTATCACTTTCGCCAGTCCACGACCATAGGCGGCGATTATCCTGTCGAACATTTTCTCCGAGGCACGGGAGAAGCGGTTCTGTTTACGCAGCGACTCCTGGCTGAGCATCCGCGCGCACATCATCGGTGTCAGGGTCAGCGACACCACCGCCGAGATCAAAATCGCGACTGCCAGGGTAATAGCAAATTCGCGGAACAGTCGCCCGACGATATCGCCCATAAACAGCAGGGGGATCAACACCGCAATCAGCGAGAAGGTCAGCGAGATAATGGTAAAGCCGATTTCACCCGCGCCTTTGAGCGCCGCCGCCAACGGTTTTTCGCCTTTTTCGATATAGCGGGAAATGTTCTCGATCACCACGATGGCGTCATCGACCACAAATCCGGTGGCGATGGTTAGTGCCATCAGCGTCAGGTTATTGATTGAAAAATCGAGAAACACCATGACCGCGAAGGTGCCGATTAACGACAGCGGCACTGCGACGCCGGGAATGATGGTCGCCGGAATATTGCGCAAAAACAGGTAGATAATCATGACTACCAGCGCGATAGCCATCATCAGCTCAAACTGGGTATCGTCGACCGATGCGCGGATATTGGTGGTACGGTCAGAAAGTACCGTCACCTTCACCGATTTCGGCAGACTCTCGGTGAGCTGTGGTAGCATCTGCCGGATGCTGTCGGCGGTGGAGATAATGTTAGCACCGGGCTGGCGCTGAACATTCATCACAATGGCCTGTTCTTTGTTCGCCCACGCGCCGAGCCAGCTGTTTTCTGCTCCTTGCTCTACAGTAGCGACATCGCCAAGACGAATTGGTGCGCCGTTCTGATAAGCGATAATCAACTGACGATACTCTTCTGCCGATTGCATCTGGTCGTTCGCGGAAAGCGTGACCGCGCGAGAAGGGCCGTCAAGGCTCCCTTTCGCTGAGTTAACGTTCGCGCCAGTAATAGCGGTGCGCACACTTTCGCTGGTCAGGCCGAGAGCGGCAATTGCCTGAGCGTTGAGTTTTACGCGTACCGCCGGACGCTGCCCGCCGGAAAGTGTCACCAGCCCTACGCCGGAAATCTGCGAGATTTTCTGCGCGACGCGGGTTTCCACCATATCTTCCACCTGCGTCATCGGCATGGCGGTTGAGGTGACAGCGAGCGTCATGATCGGTGGATCTGCCGGGTTCACTTTGCTGTAAACCGGCGGGTTAGGCAGATCGCTCGGTAGCAGGTTGGTCGCAGCGTTAATCGCGGCCTGCACTTCCTGCTCGGCGACATCCAGCGGCAATGTTAGCTGGAACTGTAAAGTGATAACTGACGCACCGCCGGAACTTTGCGACGACATCTGTTTCAGGCCAGACATCTGCCCGAACTGGCGTTCGAGCGGCGCGGTAACGGCAGAGGTCATGACATCCGGGCTCGCACCTGGATAAAGCGTGACCACCTGAATGGTTGGATAGTCCACTTCCGGCAGCGCCGAAACGGGCAGGGCGCGATAACCGATAATCCCGGCGAGTAAGATCGCCACCATCAGCAGCGTGGTGGCGACAGGACGCATAATAAACAGGCGCGACGGGCCGCCTGTGCTGCTCGGGGGTAACACCTGCATCAGGAGCGTGCTCCTTTTTTCGCGTATTCGCGGCTGGTGGCTTTCTCTTCCGGAGTAGTGGCGCTCTGGGCTTCCACCACTTCCACTTTCGCCCCTTCGGTCAGGCGATCAATGCCGTCCGTCACTACGCGGTCGCCCGCAGAAATACCTGCGCGGATCACCACTTTCTGACTGTCCTGAATGCCCGGTGTCACCAGATGTTTGCTGACTTTGTTTTCGCTATTCAGCACCCAGACAAAATGGCCTTCGTTGCCCATTTGCAGAGCGGCGGTGGGGATCACCACGGCGTTTTGTTCGGTATCGACTAACATGCGAGCGTTAACAAACTGATTAGGGAAAAGCGCATCATCCTGATTATTAAAGCGTGCTTTCACTTTAATCGTACCGGTAGTGGCATCGATTTGGTTATCGAGACTTAACAGCGTGCCTTCACTTAACTTCTTCGAGTTGGTGCGATCCCAGGCTTCTACCACCAGCGGTTTTCCGGCTTTTTGTGCCTGTACAACGGTGGCGATATCGCTTTCCGGCAGAGTAAAGACCAGATCGATAGGATGTGTTTGGGTGATCACCACAATCCCGGTGGTGTCGCCACTGGAGATTTGGTTACCAACATCAACCTGCTTGAGACCAACGCGACCATCAACTGGTGCGGTGATACGGCTCCAGTCGAGTTGCAGCTGCGCGCTGGCGACGCTTGCTTCATCAGCCTTAATGGTGCCTTCGGTTTCACTGACCAGCGCTTGTTGGGCATCCAGTTCCTGACGAGATACGAGATTGGTTTTTGCCAGTTGCTGATAACGCGCCAGGTCACGGCGGGCGTTGGCAAGCGTGGCTTTATCTTTTGCCAGTTGGCCCTGGGCTTGTGCTAATGCAACTTTGAACTGGCTGGGGTCAATTTCTGCCAGTAAATCGCCTGCTTTGACCTGCTGGCCTTCCTGGAAATGTAACGCTATCAGTTGGCCGTCCACGCGGCTGCGCACCGTAACGGTATTAGCGGCGGTAATGGTGCCAAGCCCGGTGAGGTAACGCGGAACTGCCTGTTCTACGGCGGTCGCCGCCTGAACCGGGGCTAATGGGCCGGAACGCATACCACGGCGACCACCCGCTGGCGATTGCTGCGCTTGTTTCGTCGCCCCTGGGGCTGCACTCCGGGAGTCATTGCGGCCTTGCCAGAACCAGAATGCGGCGATGGCGGCGATAACCACCACGATTACGATTACCCAACGGGATTTATAACTGCCTTTCATCGTTAAGAGTTTCTCTTCCTGAAACGTTTCGCGGAATGATACTAGTGTAGCCAGCCAATAAGGGAGAAAAATGGAGGAATTATGAAACACTATCGGGAATCGTCTGAATGGCGGGCACATTTGCGAGCACGCATCCAGTAATAACACATGAAACTATTTTATCTACGCGTTAGCGATAGACTACGTGCATGGCGAAAGGAGGTAAGCCGATGATTTCAGCGGGACGCTGAAACGGGAAAACCCCTCCCGAGGAAGGGGCCTTAAATAAGGTAAGTTGCATATTTAAAATATCTTTAATTATCAATAAATTACAGTGTATAGGTCATTATTGATCAAAATAAAATCATTTGTTGATTTCAATTTTGTCCCATTCTCTCCCTCGGCTGTCCCTATACCGCGCCGCCATTGAATCTGATTTATGCCCGAGAAGACGTTGAGCAAACTTATCGCCAATCTGATTCCGGTATAGCCTCGCCGACAGGCTACGCAGTTCATGGAATGTTGGCGGGTCTCCATCAAATGAGAGTCCAGATGCATTTCTCGCCTTTGTAAAATACTTAGATACTGTTTTCGGGGAAAGCGGTTCGTGATGCGTTGATGCAATTATTGTTTCACTGCCGCTGACCTCCCTGCATTTCTGTAGTGTATCGGCCAATGAGATATTGAGCGCGTCAATCGTTAGCGTCAGCGGAATGGCGAGCTTAGCCCCTGTTTTACCCTGTTCAATGTGAAGATGGTTGTCGTTTATGTCTGACCATTTCATTTTGCACAAATCGCCGACTCTCTGACCTGTAACGACGGCCAAATCCATCGCAAGCCTCAGCCAGATTGGGAGAGGTTCGGCTGCATGGTGAATCGCGACATACTCATTAGCTGTCAGCCTTGAGCGCCTTACTTCTGACTTTGCTGTGCGGGTTGCTGTTACCGGATTCGTAGCCACATGCCCCTCGGCTATTGCCTCACGAAAAACGTCAACAAGGGTTGACCTGATTAATTTTGCGGAAGCCGCTTTACCTTCTGCTACGTAGGTGTTTAGCATTGCTGCCACCTCTTTCGTTGATATGTCAGCGAGCGGTTTGTCCGGCAATTTTCTTCGGATTGCCCTGATTTTGCTGGCGTAGTCGAGTAGAGTTTTCGGCCTGATACCCCTCTCGCTGAGGATTGTTTCATATCGGTCAAGCCACGCATGAAGAGTGATTGCGTCAGCGCCTTTAATTCTGTCTATCAGTGACTCACGCCTGTTCCCGGATAGCAACTCAATATTGGCCTGTATAGCTTCAGTGATTGCTATACGTCTGTCTCTGCCTAATCCGAACTCTTTACCCGTCCTTGGGTCCCTGTAGCAGTAATATCCATTGTTTCTTATATAAAGGTTAGGGGGTAAATCCCGGCGCTCATGACTTCGCCTTCTTCCCATTTTTGATCCTCTTCAAAAGGCTACCTGTTACTGGTCGATTTAAGTCAATTTTTACCGCTGATTCGTGGAACAAATACTCTCTTCCATCCTTAACAGGAGGAGGGAATATCCTGCACTCGCGTACCCATCGACGAACTGTTTCAAGGCTTCTTGGGCGCCGCTGGCGTGCGTTCCACTCCTGAAGTGTCAAGTACATCGCAAAGTCTCCGCAATTACACGCAAGAAAAAGCCGCCATCAGGCGGCTTGGTGTTCTTTCAGTTCTTCAATTCGAATATTGGTTACGTCTTATTCGATGCGCACTCCTGGTATTTCGCCTTTTGATATTGCTAAGTCATAAATTTGCGCGGCACTATACCCATCTCGCATCCATGAATCTAAGGCGCGAACAGCCTCGCTACGCTTTTTATCTTCTCTCTCATTTTTGATATCAACGAGGACATCAACGCAATTAAGGCAAATGTGGATTTTGTCCTTACATTCGATCATGGCGGCTTTGCCATGATTTCCGCCACACAGTGAGCATAAATCTTCAGGGGCTGGCTGGTATTTCTGTAACGTTAGAGGGTTGAATGTTGAACAGGCCATAATCATCTCCATAAAACAAAACTCGCCGTAGCGAGTTCAGATAAAAGAAATCCCCGCGAGTGCGAGGATAGTTATTCATTGTCGATATTTACATTTATTTCGAATATCTTTACTGGGTAATCGCCAAAGTCATATGTTTTTTATTCTGTTTTATAAGCACTACCAAGTACTGCTTATTACAAATAAGAAAAGGCTGAAAAAATATTTAAGGCCACAACTGTGGCCCTAAATTTACTTACGGCACTGCGTTAATCAGATTACAAATACCTCTTTTGGCAGGGTCTGAATTCAACTTCTGAAAATTGGCGTTCAACATAGCCGTGTGTAAGTGATTCTCAACCTCAAAGAATAAGTCGATTTTGCCCTCTTTGGCTGCCTGTTTCTTCCAAATATTCACTTGGTCATCAGCAATACGACTGGCGCAAGTGAACAAGAACGAACTGCCTCTAGGAATGGATGTCGTGCTGTAATACTCACCATCTACTTCTACATATTTAGCTCGGAATGACTCTAAGGTTAGCTCATTGCCGTTCTTGACCGACTTAGCTTCTGCCTTACTTGTTTCTTCCTGCTCTTCAGAATGTTTCTGCGCCGACGTGGGTATGTCATTGGCCGCTGTTACGCTGACTGAACTCCCCAAACCTTTGAGGCCATTAATTTGGATAAGATAAGCCAGCTCCAGAGCCTTATTATCAGTGAGTTTTCCACGCATATTTACCCACTGACGTTGAACCATTTTTAGGGTGTCTGCGTTCTCTGGGTTTCCTTTGAGGGCACTAGAATAGGCAGAGCTAAGCTGTTCGTCTAATTTTGACAGACGTTCGTTATCGCAGATTTTATGTTCGATTGCTGTCGAAGCCTTTTGGCAGTCAAAGCTGGCTGCAAATGCACCCGGCGATGCCACTAACAATGATGCCAGTAGGATATTTTTCATATTCACTCCATAAATACAAAAGCGCATTACTATAGCACTTAACCGATCGCTTATCTCGCCCGTTCGTCATTCTTATCTAACCAGAACATGCGACTGCCACAGCACATGTCGAGGATTGCTGCATGTCCAGTCACTGGTTGCCTCCTTTGCGAAGCTGGGCGGCTAACTCATCACATATGTGCGTCAAAGAGCAAAGTTTGATTGATGGGTGTTCGCGCATCATCTCAACCCCCTGCGCCCGCACTTCAGACAGGAAAGAGTCGGTGGCTGGGGTTTCAACACGGATGCTGTCGCGCAAGATGAAAAATGCATTGAGCATTCCAGTCTCTGGCACTTCATCCTGATGCTTCTCATACTCATCAAGAGCCTTCATCATCTCTGCTCCGAATGGTTGAGGGTGCACAGACTTCAGCTCCGCATTCTCCGCCGCCAGCGCCGCGCACTTGGCCTCCGCTTCAGCAAATTTGCGTACCAGATATTCAGCATTTGTTTCGTTAACCTTTAAATCACATGGGATGCATTTACCTTTCAGAAATCCATCCATCTCAATTAGTGTCATTCGTTTCATTTCTTCCCACTCCGCCACATCGCATTCAGATATTTGTTTTGATTCACTGACGGAGAAGAATTTCTCTTAAGCAATTCCTCTCTCGATGGCATTGGCTTTACGCGTTGGCGAATAATCATTTCTGCCGGAAGAATGCCGGGATTGTATGCAAGTCCTCTCATGGTAAATTCCTCAGTCATTACTGATAGCGCCATAGCGTGATCGATAATTACGCAGGCGCGGGTCAATTTCAGGGAAGTGGGTATATGTGGCTTTGCGGAATGGTCGGATTGATGTCTGGTAAATTCGCTCGCGTTCTTCTTTCTCTGCAAGCCATATACAATGGCGAAATTCCTTTTCCTCTTTCGTTTCCTGCGGTAGCGACATTATCCGATCGTAGTTTTTTCTGAATTTATCCAGCACCTCCGATACGGAATTGCCGGAACAGCGGCGCGGGTCATCCGCACCATACAGAGGCGCTGGCATGATTTTCTCCTGATTAAATTGCGTGAATAGCGTGACGAGGGAAGGGGAGAGTTACTGGTGCAAAGGGTATATCGTCGTCAAAATCCATCGGAGGTTCGTTGTGTTGTGCTGGTGATGATTGCTGCTGTGGCTTCTGTGATTGCCTGCTGGCTGCTTGTTGTTTGCTGTCGCCAATGCCGCCAAGCATTTGCATCACGCCATTAATTCCGACATGAACCTCGGTTGTGTAACGGTCTTGCCCTGACTGGTCTTTCCACTTTCTGGTTCTCAGCATTCCCTCGAAATAAATCTGATCACCTTTTTTCACATACTGCCCCACGACCTCAGCCAGTTTCCCGGATACAGCAACACGATGCCATTCAGTCAATTCCTTTTGCTCGCCAGTATTTTTATCTCGCCATTGTTCTGACGTGGCTATTGTCAGGTTAGCGAACGCTGTTCCTGATGGTGAGTATCGAACTTCCGGGTCTTGTCCTACCCGACCAAGGATAATCACCTTATTTATCCCGCGAGAACTCATTTGCTCCACCTCTTGCCAGTTTTTATGTTGCTTATAATTGATTGAGATACACCCATGTCTTTTGCTATCTTGTACTGACTCTCTTTTTCAGAGAGTCTTTTCCTAATTTCTATAACCTGCCACTCTGTTAATTTTGCACCATGATGAGCATGACCTTTCTTGGCTCCACGATGCCTTCCTTTTGCTATCTTGTCGTCCATGTTTTCTTGCGCGCTACCTAAAAAGAGATGTTCAGGATTAACGCAGCATGGGTTATCGCATTTGTGGCAAACCATCTTCCCAGATGGAATGGGGGAGTGATAAAGCTCAAAAGCAACCCGATGAGAAAGCATTGTTACTCCAAAGGCTACAAATTTTGTGTATCCTCCTTTGTTTTTTGAATAGGTAGACTCCCAGCAACCTGTTGTTTCATTAACTTTGTAGCTGGACTCGAATCTTTTAATAATTCCGTCCAAGTGAGACATTTATGCCGCCTGTTTTAGTTCGTTAACTCTGATGTTCATTACCTGAACGCATTTAGCCTGCGCCTCCTCGTTGCCAGCCATTAATTGCCAGTCACGCTGATAACGCTCGATGAGTTTTTTCTTGTCAGTTTCTGTTGATGCATAATCGCTGAAGTCTTTCAGGATTTGTTCGCAGTCAACCGATGGAGATTTCTGGTTGGTATTTTCTGGTGATGGTTTGTTATCTGATGCTGGGATTGCCCATCCCGGCAGCGATGGAGGGAGCCAGTAAAATCCTGTTCCATCCTTCAGTTTTGCCCTGTGCCACCCCTGCTTTTTATCGAGAGATGTTTGTGCGAAACCTTCCTCAAGGTTATACAGATACCGACCGATTCCCCACTGAACGGCAGCGCGCTTCATTGCGCCGGAACGACCACCTTTGACGGCTTCTACCTGCGTGTTTTCAGCAGCATCCCATTTGGTTACCCATTCGGAATCAATCCTGATTGATATGCCGCATTCAACGCCTCCGTTGTTGGGAATATCGCGGTATTCATTGCGCCATCCTGCTTTGCCGCAAACATCGTCCAGGCGTTTCATGATTGCCCTGTTCGTGACATAAGCCAGCACCATAGCCCACACCTTGCCATCGCGTGTTTTACCGCTTTGCTGTATTCGCCATTCGATATTTTCAGGGCTGAATGGCTCATCGAATTTATTCAAATCCATAATTCACCTCAGAATGGACATGGACCAAGGAAATAACGCTGATTTAATACTTCGGTCTTTGCCTCATTTAAAAAGACGCGAACACCTTCACGATCTCCCTTCTGGCGATACATTAACGCCTGCTGCGTGTACATGCGTCTCTGTAACTTGCTCTCCTTCACGGTGGTTGCAAGTGACATGAATATCTCCTTCGTTACCGATTAATTCTTTCATCTGACGAATGAATTCTTCGTCTGACCAGTTATCTGTAAAACTCATTTCCTGCGATACCACGGAAGGTTGATAGCTGATTTCATCGCTTTATTTGCTTCAAGCCACATTTTGGAATCACCAATAAATCTGGCTATTACTGCTTTGTTTTGTGCTGCACGAAGCATCTGGTGATTGATGGTTATTTCATTGCGCATAACGGGGGCGGCGATGGGCAGGTTAAACCTGAACGTCGCAAGGCAGAACGAATCGACTACGAATCCTTCCTGAACGCCTACAACACCGAAGTCGGTGACAGACTTCCACACGCTGTTGCGGTCAACGAGAAACGCAAACGTCGCCTGAAGAAAATCATCCCGCAACTGAAAACGCCAAACGTGGACGGTTTCAGAGCGTATGTCAGGGCGTTTGTGCATCAGGCCAAGCCGTTTTACTTCGGAGACAACGACACGGGCTGGACGGCTGATTTTGATTACCTGCTGAGAGAAGATTCGTTAACGGGAGTTCGGGAAGGGAAGTTTGCAGACAGGGGGATTGCATGAGACAGGATATCGAAGCGAGCGTTATCGGCGGTCTGCTGATTGGTGGATTAACGCCAACCGCCAGCGACGTTCTGGCAACGCTTGAGCCGGAAGCGTTTTCAATTCCGCTCTACCGGAAAGCCTTCGAGGTTAACCGGTCCCCACTCAACCAGCATTCTTTTCACCTGACTGTCGTCTTCCCACACACCCGCGTGGGTCAGGGCGTCAAACAGCGCCTTGTTATAGTTGTCCAGATCGCGGATCCGGTTATCCGGAGGAAACAACACAATCTCTACTGAAGCTGGTGCCGACGTTGGTTTCGGCAAACGACGTAACTGCTCAACTATTGCTGCGCACGCCGCGCTCTGGAATTTTCGCCCCGCCGCGCTTATCAGGCTCTTACCAGCAAACGCCCCTTTGTTGGGGTGTCGCCAGTACGTGTTCACGCTGGGCGGAAAAGGCAGAATCAGCTTCATACTTTCAGGCCCCTCTCATGTAACCAGTGGGCTGCACGCAGCCTGCTGTTTTCCTCACCGGCAAGCAGTGCGCGGATAATCCCGACCGCCTCGCTGTCGTCGTCCTTCATCGCGGTATGAAGCGTTATCCCCCGGGCCACGCCACGCTTTATCGTGATGACGCCTTTTTTCTCCAGTGCTCGAAGATGCTCCACCGCTGCATTCACTGAACGGTATCCCAGCATGGTTGCCACCTCCTGATTGGTTGGCGGGAAGCCACGTTCTTTCTGGTAAGAAATCAGCATATCCAGCACCTGCTGCTGGCATTGAGTTAACGTCGTCATGCAGCCATCTCCCTGACCAGTTTTTCCGCCTGCTGGCGAACCTGCGCCAGAAAGGCCTCACCACATGCCTCAAGTTCATCGCGCCCGATGTAGCTGATTGCCGGTCCCTTCCAGGTCTTGTCGAAAACAGCAATAGCACCAGCGAAGAAAGCGCCTGTCGGCACCTGCTTCTCATCCTTCGGGATAAACCAGGCAGGCAGTTCAAAACCAATACGCCCGCGAATAAAAGCAATATGGTCCGCATCTTCCGGCCACCACACTTCGCTGGTGGCAGCTTTGATCAGGAAAACATAGCGCCCGCCCTTATCACGCATGGCACTGGCATGTTTCATGATGTAACGCATGCCGGTGATGTATTGCCCCTCATGCTGACTGGCGCGGCTGTATGGGGGATTACCAAAGGCAGCACCTTTAAGCTCCGCAAGGCGTTCTGACCAGTCATGCGCCAGCGCGTTGTCTTCCGCCGTGTAATACGCAGCACATTTGGCGTTATCACCGTCAGTGAACAGATCCAGAACAAACGGGCCAAACAGGGTGTTAATTCCCCAGAAAATGTTGTCCGGCGTGCGCCACTGATCGCCCACTTCCTTCAGTTCATGGGCTGGTTTGTTCCGCAGTTCCACCAGCGCCTGGCAATATTTATTACTCATTAAGCCCCCACGTAATTCCCTGACAGATACCACTCTTCACCCGATGCAGCGCGCTTGCTGCTTTTCCGTAAGCACCGCTCACGACGCGCCAGAAAATTGTTTCGTTCTGGCTGGGAGTGGCTTTCACGGAATGCCGCCATCCACACGGTTGCAGCACGACGGTATAAGCCCCTGGACTCCAGTTCTTCAGCCTGGCGGGTCAGGCACAAAATCACCCGTGGATCGTTAGTGCCGACATAGAAATTGCGCACAGGTCTGGTTTCTCGAACTGGTTGTGGTTCCGGTTCCTGCGCTCTCTCAGTCAGGCGCGGGAAATGTCTGCGTGTATCTCCTTCACAACGGTGAGCCACACGCCCACTCTGACGTAACTTGCTTGCTGACTGCAGAACGCGCTGCCGTGAGTAACCTGCAAAAGCATCCGCAATGTCTCCGGAAGTACATCCCGGATGGGCTTCAATGAATTTCTGAACTTCATTCAAAAGACTCATGATCACCCCCTGAATCCTGCCGGGATCTGGCTGTAGTCCACGTTGTCGTAACTGGATTTGAAGTACGGGTCTTCGCGTTTTTCGGTGTACGTGCTGACGGACGGTGATAAGCGCAGGGAAAGCTCATCCCATTTTTCCCGCAACTTCGACGGGCTGAGCACGTTACGGCACCAGAACGGATCGCGGCTGACGCGGCTGTACATCTCGCAGATTTGTTTGTGAGTACGACCATCCTGCACACACATCAGGCGAATTTCGTTTGCCCAGGCTGGCTGGAATTTGCGGAACGGGAATGAAGCCTGACGACCTGATCGGCGCATGGGCTTGTAGTGACTGCCACGCGGAGATCGACCGACGCACCCGGATTCTCGACAACAAAGACGCCAGACTTTACCACCTCGAAGGCGTGATGAGGACGCAGGCGATACTGCTGAAGGAGGGGAAGATTAAGTCATGAACGAATATCAGTTTGTGCTTCCATACCCGCCGTCGGTGAACACCTACTGGCGAAGACGGGGAAGCCAATACTACATCAGCGATAAAGGCCTGAAATACCGAAAAGACGTTCAGCAAATCATCCGCCAACTCAAGTTAGACATTTTCACCAAATCACGACTACGAATCAAAGTCATCGCAGACGTTCCAGACTCCCGCCGCCGCGACCTCGACAACATTCTTAAAGGTTTACTCGACTCCCTTATCCACGCCGGATTTGCGGAAGACGACGAGCAATTCGATGACATTCGCGTAATTCGTGGCGTGAAAGTACCAGGCGGAAGGCTTGGAATAAAAATCACCGAACTGGAGAACGTATGAACGCCACAATTCAAACGATACCAGAGCTTCTTATCCAGACACGAGGAAATCAGACCGAAGTGGCGAGGATGCTTTCCTGCGCAAGAGGAACAGCGCTCAAGTACAACCGAGACAGCAAAGGCGAGCGTCACGCAATAGTTAACGGCGTCCTGATGGTAACGCCAGGCAAAAAGGGAAGACGATGAGACTCGAAAGCGTAGCTAAATTTCATTCGCCAAAAAGCCCGATGATGAGCGACTCACCACGGGCCACGGCTTCTGACTCTCTTTCCGGTACTGATGTGATGGCTGCTATGGGGATGGCGCAAT
>OJIX01000418.1_pt1 | contig 19810 bp, 24 predicted proteins | sample 1595981 | NCBI WGS metagenome assembly OJIX01 (sample SAMEA4350138, study PRJEB24818) | metagenome | biome: human; feature: gut; material: faeces | place: Denmark | collected 2013-09 | reverse complement strand
GAATTATGGACTATGATTGCTGAAATTTATACTTCAATCCATATTCTTCCAGTTTGTTGTACAGCGTCGTACGTCCTATCCCGAGCAGTTCTGCGGCAACCTTGCGGTTACCGTTCGCCTGCTTCAACGCGCGTAAGACACGCTCCTTGTCTTCCGCATCGCTGCGCAGGGCGAAGCTGATGGGTGATGTTGGTTTCGTAACGGCAAGTTCCAGATGCTCTTTCGTTACAAGCCCGGTCTGTGCCTGCAACACCGCGCCCATGATTTTCTGACGAAGCTCACGGACATTGCCCGGCCACGCATGGGTCAGCAATGTCTTGCGGGCTTCTCCGTCAAAGCCGATGACATCGCATTCCAGTTCCCGGTTCGCAATTTCACGGAAGAATTCCGCCAACGGCATGATGTCCTCCTGACAGTCGCGCAACGGCGGGACGGTTATCTCGAAGTCATGTAGACGGTACAACAAGTCCTGCCGGAAACGCTTTTCATGGACCGCCTTCTCCAGATCCTCGTTGGTGGCGGCGATGATGCGGACATTGAAACTACGGTCAGATTTGTCACCTACCGGGCGGTATCGCCGCTCCTGTATGGCGCGCAGAAGCATTTGCTGGGTTTCCGGTGCGAGGTTGCCCACTTCGTCCAAGAACAGCGTGCCGCCTTCCGCCTCATGGAAATAACCTTTCTTGGCATTGTCCGCACCCGTGAACGCCCCTCTGACGTGTCCGAAGAAAGCCGACGGTGCAAGCTCTTTGGTGAGCGAACCGCAGTCCACAGCCACAAACGGCTTTCCTGCCCGCTTGCCCTTATCGTGCAGCAGGTGGGCGATATGCTCCTTGCCCGTGCCGTTCTCCCCGAATATCAGCACGCTCATATCTGTGGGGGCTACCAGCCTTATCCGCTTCATGATGGCTTGAAACGCCGAGCCGTCACGGGCAAAGACGGGCATACGGCTTCGTCCTGCGTGTCGTTCCTTCAATATGCTGCGGAGCAGAGGGACGAGTTTGTCCTCCACAAGCTGCTTGGGTATGTAGTCCAGCGAACCGAGTTTCATGCTTTCTACTGCCGTATGCACTTCGGCATAGTCGGTCATGATGATGAACGGTTGCATCATGCCATCCTTTCGCATCCAGCGCAAAAGGTCGATGCCGTCGCCGTCGGGAAGACGCAAGTCTGAAACTATTATGTCGTTTTCTTTTGCTTGTTGCACAAGTTTCTTCGCAGTCGAGAGGTGGAAAGCCTGCACGGTGCGGAATCCCTCACGCGTCAGCAGGTTACAGACAAACTCGCAATACACGATGTTGTCCTCCACCACGATGATTCTTGTTTTATCCATTATTATATTTTCTCCTTTCTTCTTTTGCCAGCCGGATGATCTCTGAACCCATGTCCAACACGGCTGTCACTGCATTACTCAATGCTTCATGATCAGGAACGGTACTCCCATGAAGCAGTTTATAAAGTTCCCTTAATGGCTGGTCGGCACGGAGTATCTCCCACGAGCTGCGCAAGTGGTGTGTCAGGGCGTCCAGTTCCTGAAGGTCTTTCCGTTGTTCCGCCTCCCTGACCGCCTGCATTTCCTTTTCTGTTTCCGCTATCAGTTTCTCCAGCATGACGGCTTCATTGCCGTATGACAGCAGGGAGGTGAAATCCGGCTTTTCATTCCGGTTGCTTTTTATGGCGCATTTGTCTGAAATCTCCATCAGTTCCGATATGGAAAACGGTTTGAGCAGGCAACCGGTAAAACCACAATCCATAAGTTCTTCCTTGCTGCAACTGCCCGAAGCGGTTGTCACCACCACCGGGATATCCCTTGAATTGCCAACGTTGGATGTGCGCAACAGTTCCAACAACTCGAAACCGTTTATATCCGGCATATTCAGATCCGTCAGAAGAAGGCTGTATTCCTTTTTTCGTATCAGTTCTATCAGCTCCGCAGCATCGGTGCAGGTGTCACAATGTATTCCTTCCTGTGCATACATTTCTTTCAGCATAAGGAGCAGCACTGCGTCATTATCAATGGCGATTACCTCATGATATGCCTCATTGTGGCGGACATATCCTTGACGGGATTGTTCCGGCTGTTCCTCGGCTGTCTGCATGGGGATTTCCACAGTGAAACAGCTGCCTTTGCCTTTCTCACTTTCCAGCCGTACTACACCACCAAGCATTGCCACGATACGTTGCACGATGGACAATCCCAGTCCGAAACCGTCTTTTGTGGCGGCATTTGACAGACGTTCAAACGCACCGAATACCCGTCGCTGTTCCTCTTCGGTCATGCCCGTACCCGTATCTTCGACGATAAGTTTCAGCAGACCGTCATCATAATCCGTTGTCAGGGATACGCCGCCGCTCTCGGTAAACTTGATGGCATTTGACAGAAGATTATTCCCGATTTGCAGAATACGCTCTTTATCAGTCAAGACGACAGCATCCGTGTCGTTTGTTACAGTAAAAACCAGTTCCTTATTCATTGCGATTGGCGCAAACTCCGTTTCAAGAATGTGCATAATTGTGGAAATCCTGCAAGCGGAAATAACAGGTTGTTCTTTACCGTTATCCAGCCGGAAGAAGCTCAGCAGCGTATTGAGCATTTCACGCATACGGTCGGAGGATTGCCTGATGTTATGGATATATTGACCGATTTTATCCGTATCAATCTCTTTTTCCATCAATCCGGCATAGCCTATAATTGCTGTCAGTGGGGTACGCAGTTCATGTGTGATGGTATGCACAGCTTTCTTGCGAGAAACTATCAATAATTCGTTTTGTTCAATGGACTGTTTCAGTTGCCCTATCAAATCGGCAGTTTTACGTTTATATTGTTTTATACGATTGTTATCCCAGTGTATGATTATATAGGAAATCATCAATAGAACGAGAACAAACACAGCCAGACTGCCAATTTTCATAAACGATTGCTCTCGCATGGCTGCTATCTCAGCTTCCCGTTTTTGCAGGCCTAATTGCACCTTTTCGTCCATCTGGCAAATCATACGTTGCAACTGTCGATTAAGTTCCGCATTCCGTACCGCAAGGCTGTCGGCGTGTTCCGAAAGACGGCGGCGTTGCGCCCGTTGCTCTGCAATCATATTCCGGTTAAGAGAATGGAGCATCGTGGTAGTTACAGTAGGTTTTGCTTCTTCTTTTTTTCCGAAGATGCCCAAGAATCCTTTCCGTTTCAATTTCTTGGGTTGTTCCTGTACACTTTTTTGCACGATTACAGGAACCTGCCGTGCTATTTTTTCATTGAGTGCCTGCTGTTCGTCAAGCACCTGAACAATTCGGCATATTTGCTGTTCCTTATCCTCAAGAAGATAACGCACGCTGTCGATACGTTCTATCGGATAAATTGCTTTGAAACGACACAACATACTGTCCATTGCCATACACTGCAAATGGTAAGTTTCAATGTCTTTATTATCCCATTCTAATATGGTTTCTCCTAACAGAGAAATTCTTGTTAAACGAAAATTTAAGTCGTTAACATACCGACGCAATTCATCCGTGGCTTGATTCTCCTTTTCTAATGCATCAAGCCTTTTCCATTCATACTGATAGTAATAAATAATTATTCCTATTAGTATAAATATTAGAATATAGCCACAGGAGATCAGCTTGCGGATTGAAATCATAAATTTAATGAAGGTTGAAGGATATAAAATTGACAATATCCTGAAGGACTTCGGGGGCGATTGTTTCTTCAATCGTTCCGTATTCTTGTACTGCGCCTGTTTGAGCGTGCTGGAAAAGGTGATTAAGTCCAAGATAAAGTTTTACTGTCGCTTCGGGTGCGATTCGCTGCATTTGAGGTATATTCAGTTCCGGACGAACTTGTATGTCCTTTTCCCCATAAAGCACGAATATCGGGCAATCTGTTTTCGCAATGCTTTCAGCCGGCGAAAAACCAATATAGAAATTTAACCATGGGTTGGAGTCAGATGCAATCTTTTTAAGATTGGCTTTCAAAGAAGCATGAACGGGAGTATTTCCCCAATCTGAATATATAGCTTCAATACAGTCAGAAGCTATGCTGTTACCTTTCATTATTCTCAGTTCATATATTTTATGTAGAGCTTCTACATAGTCAGTCACCAAATCGGTCGGCATATTTCCCTGTCTTAATATTGTCGCACTCTGATCTACCAGAACGGTGTCGCCACGAACTGCCTGTGCGCCAATTGCAATAATGAATGATGGATTGCTAAATAGCTCAGAACCATTTTTAGCTCCCAGCAGAAAAGCGACAGTCGCACCTTCACTATGTCCTAACACCCCGATATTATTGAACTTCTCTTCTATTCGCATATATTCCAATGCTGCTTTCGCGTCATTTGCGAAATCCTCAGTCGTTGCGTTCTTTCCATTGCCAGAGGAATCTCCATACCCTCTGTCATCATACCGTAATGAGGCAATACCATTACGAGCAAGATAGTCTGCTATAACGGCAAAAGGCTTATGTCCGAAAATCTCTTCATCTCTATTCTGAAGTCCGCTCCCTGTCACCATTATTATTGCGGGCGTTACGTTTGTATAACCATCTGGCAAAGTAAGTGTCCCAGCAAGGGTAACATTGTCCGTTGGATTGCTTATCTGAACCTCTTTTGTTGTGTATGGATATGGCGGTTTGGGAGTTTGAGGCCGATTTAATTCCACTTTTCCCGGAGATAATTCAATATTGGTACTCATTGCGCCCTGACTACATTTCCCAATCAGCTTACCGTCGTGTTTTCGTCCGGCAAACGTCAATCCGATGCGTCTGACTGCCACATTTACAGAATCAGATGAAATGAAATTCACTTCTCCAGCTATTCCATATGCTCCCTGATCCGGAGAATCAAGCGTTACGGACGGTTTCCCATCTTCTCCAACCTTGAAATTAAACACAATTTTCAACTCCACTTGCGGATTTATTTTCAGAGAGCCACGCCATGCGCCCGATATATTTTTATCGTGAGCCATAGCTTTGACTATACAGCAAGCAGCTATAAAAGCCGCAACGATTATTCGATTCATAATTTCTTGCCTATTATTTTGTTAGTACAATCAGGATATGATCATCAGCATCCATTAAGTACATCGTGGACGTATCTTTTAGCTCATAAGATTTGATACATCTAAGATTTGCCTCGATACTTCTCTCCAGTAGCATATCATCACAAGAAATTATGCCTTCAATGGCTTTTTCAGTAAGGGATATATTGGAGAACGCAAGTGTTGTTTTATCCGTCTCAAAATTGCCAGAGATATTATTGCAGTCTGTTGTACAGCAAAATACACCGGTGTTATCTAACTGCAACACATAATTCTCGTTCTTTTCGACTTGTGTAAGCCCATAAGATGATGTAGCAATAGAATTATACTTTTCAAGCCTCCACCTCCCGTATATCGGAGAATCTGATTGGTCGTTGCATGAACCGAATAATACAGCTAATGCCAATGTTAGAACCGTGATAATGGTTGGTTTCATATTATTTCCGTTTTATGGTCTGGCTTTTTCGCTTTGCCATTTCTTCTGCATACGCCATTTCGCCGTGCTCTTTGATATAACGAATGCAGGCCGGACGGTCTGAGTTGAAAATCAGTGCGAATACCTTGCTTATAAAGTTGGAATAAGTTTTACACTCTCTTACGTCACACTCACATTCGGCACAAGTATGATAGCCTCTGCTTTTGCAACATTGGCGGATTTTACACCACGATGCTTTCTCATTGTCTTTACATCCGGGGCATTTTCCTGACAAGAATTTTCTGCACGCTCCGCAATAAAGTCCACATGCTGATATTCTGCTTTTATCTGCTGTTATCTTTTTCATTGTTATGAATGTTGTTTAAACGGTGATTTATCTCATTATACAGATTCCGGGCATCCTCACAAGAAATCATGTATTTCTTGCCGGATATAAGTGTTATACAAATCAATTCTTTGAGATTGGTGGCATATATAAAAAATTTACCAAGCTCTTTATTTTTATACCATCCATAAAAACCAAACATTCCACCGCTGCCGCATACTTTCAAAAACCGAGTGCTTCCTGAATATATTTCAACTGATGCAATTTCGTTTAATGAAATATTCTTAGGGGTAAAAAATCTTCTAATGAGCAACTGATTTCTGGAAACATTGATTGATACCGGGCAGTAATATAGTCCCATGACAATCATTTCAATCAGTGCAATACCGCATACAATGCTAATGACGATATTGTTACGTTCGGCACCATTATACAACGGCATAAATGCTGTCACAACAACCACAATCAAGATAATTGTAGTTGTCAGTATACAAAATCTGCTCCATTTACTTTTCTGATGATAATTCTCCATTTTATCAAATGTATTATGTCGTTACATTTCCTTTTCTGCAATTACTTCATGTACAAACTCTCCTTCATACCAGATTGTAGCTGAGGAACCAATGAAACGAAGAAGCACAAAATTAGGGTCTGTCGGACCTTGCGGATAATGGCGGTACATCCATTCTTCCCACAGATTTTTTCGTTTTTCATCGTCGCGGATGATTTCCACATAGCCGGTCATTACCATAGACCTGCCTTTCTCGAAATAGCAAAGCCCGGCTTTCGGATTCTCTCTGAACTGTGCAACTTTTACTGAATCTGCACCAGTTGATACCCATACTTCATTGATTCCGGCAGAGTGAATTTTGCACATAGGTACAGGCCGGGGAAATCCGTCGCTGTCAATAGATGCAAGGATGAGATCTTCACACCGTTCCAGAACTCGTGTTATCCGTTGTTCTAATGATTGCTCCATGCTTATATAGATATTTTCTGATACAGGATATGCCGTATTACATAACACGGCAAATCCAAAGTACCAGATTAAGTATTTATGACGATATTTTTGTTGGTCGCAACTGTCAATAATGGCAGTCAAACTTATGGCATTTATCGTTTTACAGACAAAAAAATATCAAATAATTTATACCACAATATAACCAATCTTTTAATTGCTATTCGCCGTTTGATGACCAATATTCGTTGCAAATATAGTAGTTGAACTCCAGCGTATAGCTTGATTCCGTCGGCAGTCCGCTATTTAGTCCGGGATGGAATTTGGGAAGCATACGCGCCATGCGCAGAGCCTCGGCATCAAGTGTCTTGCCTGAACTTTTGACTATGTGGGCATCCTTTACAACTCCGTCTTTGGCGATGGTAAGCTGCACGACGGCATCCATGTTAAGAACACCGTCTTTGTATGCGGTTGCAGGGAAGGAGATGTTTTTATTGATAAAGGCTCTCAGTTTGTCCTTACCGCCGGGGAAGTTGGGGGCGGTTTCTGTCCTGATGAATGGCACGGCATCGGCCGCGTCCGCTTTCTCCGTGACCACCACATCGGAATTTCTTTCTGTCACTCGAATAGTGGAATCGGATTTTTCGCTAATTTTGTAACGCAGATCCTCCACCGGCGTAGCGGCAGATACCTCGTTGATTACTGCTGACACCGCAGGGGTGGCCAGACCGATTAACGCGAGTGCCATTGCAGGCACCATGACAAAGGCACGCACACGGGCTTTGCCTGTCGGTTTACTTGATAACATCATAGTTATACGTTTTTTAAGTGAACTGTGATTGAGACAGTTGGAAAGAGTTGCGAACCTTGCTCCAACTGTCTTTTTTATTAGAAACATCTGATACTCCTCTCGTTTTACGCCCGATGCAAGCACACGGCTGTCGGCTTCATACTCATGGAGGGTATGAAGTTCATTGCGTAGAAGCCATATAGCAGGACAATACCAAGTGATAATAATCGCTGCCTGCATAAAAAGCAAGTCAATCCAATGGCGACATTCTATATGCGCTTTTTCATGGCATACTATCATCTGCCCGAACTCGTACCAGTCACGTCTTGGCATCATGACATATCCGCACCATGCAAACGGGGCGACGCTGTTATGGCGATGAAGTATAATGCGGCAGTCATCCTGTTTTATGTGCTTACCTTTGAGAATGAACAGTGCCAACCGTACCAGTGAAACGAGGAAATAGAGAATCATGACAATAACCCCTATAAGGAAAAGTGTGACTATATAATCCCATATCGGAGTGATTTGCTCTGATACCGTATTGGCTATATAGGCAATCTCGACCGGATTAAAAGCGATTTCAATATTATTCTCCATAATATCCGCTACCCAAAAGGAATTAAGTATGAAGATAGGAAAAACGAAAGCAAGCGTTATACAGGACAACAACAATATCCTGTTGAACCGGAAACATCCGGTATTGGCAAGAACGCATTTGTACACCGCCCAGACTACAATCAGGAGGGTGCTTGCCAATAATGAATATGCCAAGAATATGCCTGCCATTGTTATTCCTTTCCTCTGTTAGATATTTGCAATATTATTTCCTTAGCCTCTTCATCGCTATATTCCTCGCTTTTAATCAGGAAGTTCACAACATTCTGAATGGAATTGTCGAAATACCGCCTAATGACACTCTTCAGATTCTGTCCACAATAATCTTCCCGCTCTATTATTGGGAAATATATGAAGCCTGTGCTTTCAGCCTTGTGGTCGAGATAGCCTTTCTGTTCAAGAAATTTCACGAATGTGGCTACCGTAGTCCGGCTTGGACGCGGCTCATTGTGAAGGGCAACGACATCCCGAACCGAGAGTGCCCCGCTTTCCCAAAAGAAGTTCATCACTTCTTCTTCTCTTTCTGTTAATGGCCTCATATCTTCCATTTTATATAGTCTAATTAAATTAGACGATTTGATAACACAAAAGTAGTCTAATTATTTTAGACGACAAAATAATACCATCAAAAAATACTGATTTTTTTCAATGGTGTGAATAACCGAATAGCCGATTGATATCGAAAGTTCCTGCGTCAACCAATATAATCCTGATTTGAAACAGCAATTGCATGCACATCCTTGGAATGTACCTGAGTCCATATATGGATAGTTTGGATTGATTTTTCATACTTTTATATCTTTATTCAGGCTTTAGAAGTAAAGCCAACATATTTGATTTCAGATCATTCACAATTACAGACGATATTATTTTGCGGTCAAAACTAAATCCAATTTGCATAGTGTCATGTAATGTTGCAATTCCAAGAACAATATAACTACCCGGAGCTTTTGGTGCAAAGAATACCAAATCACGAATGCTATAAGAACCTATCTGAGTATCAAAGTTCAATCGTCCCAGATTAGATATCGCCGTAGATGAAGGTTTGTCAATAGAAAACATTGAAGCGACCTTTTTTGCAGTTTTATCATCACACTCCCCATAAGCTGCAAAATACATCGCATCAATAAGCAAAGGATTCATAGATGCATAGGCATTTAGTATAAGCCATTGCGCTCTGGTTGAATCCATTTTAGATTTTATTTTCTTCTTTATATGAATAGCATTTTGCCAAAAGTCTTTTTTAGGATCATACTTATGTGCAATTGTAATGGCAGAAGCAAAATTGCCTAAGCTGCTGTCTGCTGAAAACGAAAGTTGTTTCCGTATATCTATCGGTATCCCGACTACCATTTTTTTGTCATTGATGGATGTTTCTTGCATAGCTCCAATAAATGCCGTAACAATTGCATCATTTATTGTTATGCCATGTATTTTACAAGCATTGTACAAAGCGTACATATCAACTTTGTTTATGGTTGAGTACGACAAAGCAATATCTGTTAACTGATGGTACTTATTGAACATCTCCCGGTATTCCGCTTCACCAAAACGTTGCTGCTTACCTTTAGACCACTTTGAATTTAGTGAACGCAGAAGCAATTTTACTGGAAAATAAAGTTTAGCTTTTTGTGGAAAATCACTTTGTTTTGAGATGAGCTGTTGTTCTTTTAAGGGCAAATTATTTCCAGCATAAACAAACACTACATCCCTCAATAATCTTGCAATAGCGTTACCGTCACCTAATAGATGATGACATACAGCAAGAATATCAAAACCAGTCTCAGTGTAGAATACAAAAAAACGTATGAGTGGGCCCGTTTCGCAATTAAAAGGCTTTTTATTCTCGGACTCGGCAATTTCCAGCCATTGATCTGAATGTTCACTTTTAATAAAATGCAATTCGAGCTGATGAACAATGTTTTCCTGATAAAATGCCTCTCCCTCATTATTCATGCAAATGGATGAATAAAGTAGCGGGTGAACGCTTCTTAATTTAAGCAATGTATTTTTAAAACGTAATTCATCCAAGTGACCGTCAACGCTTAGTTTCATCAGAACCGTAAGTGACGGATTCCGTAGAAGATGGCGTTCCGTAAATATTCGAATATTAGTTTCCATGCTCTCTATGTTGATTAAGATAGCAAAGGTAAAGAGTCGGGAATTATTAATTCTTGACTTAGGTCAATCCTATGGATTTTTATCTAACTTTTTTCTTATTCTGCTTAGCGTTTCGGGAGAAATGCCCAAAGTGGATGCGATATGTTTTAAGGGAATCTCTTTTTCTATGTCTGGATAATCGTTTAATAACTCAACGTATCTTTCTTCGGCGGTATCGAAATGCAGTGCTAAAGCAATATTACGCCAACCGAACATAGAACGCTCCGCAATGGTCGCCCTTAACTTTTGCGTATCTATATTCGTGTCGAATAATTCCATCATCTGTCCGTAATTAAACAATATAATCTCATAATCCTCCATTGCTTGAATACAAAGCTCGGCATTTGTCCTTTTTAAGAACGAATGGTAATCGCCGATAAACGGAAAAGATTTGTTAAACCAAAGGGTACGTTCATTACCTTCTTTATCTACTTTGTAATATCTGAATTTTCCGGAATCGACATATCCCATGTATTTGGCCGAACAACCCTGCATCTGGAAGTGTTCTCCTTTCTTTATTTGGATATTTTTCAGGTGTCTGGTGTATTCGAGTACGTCCACCTTGTTTATATTCAAGCTACATAGAAGATTAATTAAACCTTTCATATTCTTATAATTTGAGCAAATTTTCTATTTATCCAATAATTGCATTTTAAAAATACTGCATTTTTCAATAGTTGGGATAGCCATTCGGTTATCCCAACTAAAATGACCCGATTTACAATGATTTATTTGTCACAGTAAAGCCCGATGCGGTTACCGACAGAATCAGCGATGATGGCGAAGTAACCCCAGCCGTCAACCTGAATTTTAGTTTTTGGAGTTACGAGTGTTGCGCCGTTATCCAATGCCGTTTTCACGCTGGCATCCAAATCTTTTGTCTGGAGATACACCAACACGCCTCCGTTAGAAGGTGCGAAACCGGGGAACGGGGGAGCCGAGGAGATTGAGCATACACTCTTGCCGTCTTTCATCAGACAAGCTATTTTTTATATTTAAGTATTCAAATCCTTAATCATGGGAGAAACTATATTTTAGTATTGTACCTATTATATAATAAGTAAATCATTCCGCCAGAAAGTAAGATAGCTGGTAGAATAAACCAATAGTTGTTACTTATCAGAAACTTGGCTATCCAAAAAGAAGGGAGAAATGAAAATACATATTGGGCACTATCTGTAATAATAAAAGGTATAATTAACCCAACCATAACCAAAGCAGATACTTTTGCAAGTGCCATACCTTCCACTTTATTCCCCGCGTATGCCAAAATAATCATAGCAGCCACAACGCTTAGTATTGTAGCCAATATTGATATTATAAATGTAGTCCATAATGACATACCTGATACAGAACAAAAAGAAAGCAGCACGAAAGAAACAATGGCTGCAAATAAAACAGGAATAAGCAATCTTGATATAAGATACCCTTTCTTACCAAGTGGGGTGATTGTGATATACCTGTTGATTTTCATGTCTGTTTCATCCAATACCACTAAGACCGAAGCGAAGCAAATCATGTAAGGACACATAATTGCAAGGAATAAATCCAATATCGGATAATACAGATTGAAATCCTTTAGCATCGGATAATGCTGTACAATCAAGGGGAAAACAAACCTATATATTGCCGCTAATAGCAACGGAATACATATTATTGCAGATAACATACCATCTGAGAATATGTTTCTGATAAACATCTTGAAGGAAATAATATTCTGATTCATAATTATACCGTCATCATTTTTTTTACTGACAGACAAGAAAAAATATACATCGCAATGCACCAAATGCTTATTGCCATTAGAGATATGACACTGATATTTCCAGACATAAGTTCTATAAGACTTATACTTGGATGTAATAGCATAACTCCAGATTTATAGCCCATTGTATAAACAGATATGGGAACTACGGATATTATTAAAGTGGGAACCATAATCAGCATAAAGTTATTCATTGTTGAAATAAAAACGGAAAGTGATATTCCAACCAGTGTGAATAATGCTGAACCTAACATAATTCCAACAGTAAGATATATGTATGAATGTTCCATGCCTGAGAACAATGCAATCAGAACTCCACTTAGCAAAGAAATCAGCCCGATAGAAATTACCTTTGACAAAATGTATGCGTGTACCGATATGGGCGAAACAGCTAATGCCTGCATTACTTTTTCGCTTTTCTCGAATAATATGATTGCTCCCATAAACATTAATCCAATTAGTACTGGGTCTGAAAATATAAGGGTAGTTGTGCATAGTTCTTTCCACGGCATAGGAAGAATGCGCAATACTGCAATATACACTAGTGTAAATAACGTATATAGGGCATAAAAACCATATTTGTATTGTTGCCGAATATCGCCAAGTATTAAACCTTTAAGCTTCATAGTAATTTCCTCCCTGTTATTTCTGAGAATATATTGTCTAATGTTGGCTCATTGCTATGTATTGATAACAAGGCATTAGCTTGAATCAGAGATTGCAGTTTTTTATCTGTACTTATTTTGTCAAGTGCGATTGTAGTATTTAATTCTTTTTGATTCTCCAGATATGAATATGTTACTTCATTATAACGCCTCGACATGATAAGATTATGAGGAGTGTCCATAGCTTTAATGTTGCCATCAACAATAAATGCCACACGATCACAAAGTTCGGTTGCATCGTGCATATTGTGAGTAGTCAGAATGATTGTCACTCCTTTATTTTTAAGCTCACGAATAATGTTTTTCATCACTTGGGAGTTTGAGGGGTCTAAACCTGATGTTGGCTCATCCAAAAATAACACTTTGGGCTGATGAATAATTGACCGGGCAAAGTTTAATCTGGATTTCATTCCTTTAGAAAAACCTGCCACTTTCTTGTTGGCATGTTGTGATAGTCCGACCATTTCTAATAATTGTTCGGCAGGAATAAGCTTGCTGTCATATAAAGAACCAAAGAATTTTAAGTTCTCCAATGCGGTGAATTTCTCATAAAAACTTGGAAATTCAAAATCGACACCAATATTCTCATAGAAATTGTTTGGTTTATTTCTAATTTCATGATTATTAATAGAAACACTCCCCTTATATTTAGGGAGCATACCTATTAATATCTTTTGAAGAGTGCTTTTTCCTGCTCCAGAAGGCCCTAAGAAGCCAAATATTTCTCCGCTTCTTACTTGAAAATTCATATTCTCAATAAATGGTAGTTGAGAATAACTAAACGATAAGTTTTTTACTGTAATCATAATTTTATTATTATTGTATGACTAAATATGTCTATATGGTCATATTATAGGTTTAGAACATCGCTATGTAGCATGTTTGCCCATAGTCAGTCGATATTATATAATCTTGTGATGCTGAATTAGTCTTTAATTAGTTGCTGTACTATTCCCCTAACTATAAACTTAAAAACCTCGTTATAAATATTTATTCCTATTGTTTTCTCGTTTAGAATAGTCAAGAATGCAGCTCTTAAAGCCCCGGCAAACACCTTGGGGTCAATTGATTTATTTTCTGGAATAAATTTCAGTATTTCGTTTGCCAGCATGACATCATCATCTACGTGTTTTGAAAGTACTTCTTGGGGGAGCTTTCTACTTAGGTATTCCACGTCAGTATTAACAAAGATAGATACAAAGTATGGTTTGTTGTTGATTAGCAAGTCAGATATAATATCTGTCAATGTATCAACCGTAATATTATTGGTATGCTTACTTATGGCATTAAGAAATTCTTTTTCCAATTTATTATGATAGTCTATTATTGTATCGAAAAAAAGAAGTTCTTTTGATGTATAGAATAGATAAAATGCTCCTTTAGAAATATTAGCATATTTAACAATCTCATCTACAGAAGTTTTACGCACTCCTTTTTGCTGGATAAACAGTAAAGCTCCTTCTTTGAGTTTATCCTTTATAAGCTTTCTTTCGTTATCATTAAATGCCTTTGCCATACTGTATGACCGTTTTGTTATTATTAGTCAGTGCAAATATAAGCGTTATTTTTTGAATGGACAAAAAAATATTGTTTTATTTTTGTTTCTATATGAAATGCCAAATCAGATACGGTTTCAGAGGCTTTGTCGTAATCAAGTTTTACGGCGCAGTCTCTCTTTTTTAGCATTGAGATTTCGATATTCTTCAAGTACCCAATTTTTGAGTCTTTTTCAAATATTCGATTCTTATCCGCCAAGATTCAAGCTAAACGCATAAACAGGCTAAAATGGACGTATAATGGCTTTATATTTTAAGTTATACATGGTATAATTAAATTAGATAATTTGATAACATAAAAGGCAGTCTAAATAATTTAGCAACAAAATAATATGGTAAAAAAATGATTTGAGATATACGGATAGTGGAGAAAACCGGGTGGTTCTCTCCACTGTCACATTCGTTTACGGCTTTTTACTTGTCTCCATAAAGTCCGATACGGTTACCGACCGGATCAGCGATATTGCCTTGACATTCATAGCCTTGTTCATCGACAGAGCCGATGAAAGCAGTCTTTAATTTGTCAGCCATATTGCCGACGGTTTATTCCGGATTTCGCATAATTTATGTGATTAGATTGTGATACGAGCAAATTCTTGGTTTATCCAAATTGTAGCTTCCGAACCAATAAAGCGGATAAGTACATAGTTCGGATCTGTTGGGCCGCCGGGAATATAATTTATAAAATATTCCTGCCACATCCGTTTGCGTGTTTCATCATCCGTAATGATTTCGACTGTGCCGCGCAATGCAACACTATCTCCATAAAACGAGTAGGAAAGCCCTGCTTTGGGATTGAACCTGAAATCAGCAACCTTTTCGGTGTCTGCACCGGTCACTACCCAAACCTCATTACATCCTAACGAGTGGATTTTATCCAATGGCACAGGGCGTGGAAAACCGTCCGCATTGACCGATGCCAACGTAACCTCTTTGCACTGGGAAAGCAGGTGTGTCGCTTTTTCAGTCAAACTCCTTTCATCTTTCTCCTTCCAGCGTTTGAGTGTTGGGAAGATTTTTTGCATTTGAGTTTTAGCCTGTTGTGATGTAAGGTTCCAGCCCGTTTCTTTGTTAACTTGGTCTGTAAACTGCAGGCAGAACTCAATCATTTGGTTCATATTGACATCTAATGTAAAATCGCCATTTTGGTAGCAGTAGCCACAATAATCCTCACTTCTGCTGCCGTCTGAATTTGTGCCGATATTACCCTCAACAAGAGGCATACCGCAGCTTTGACAAAATTTTTGTTCCATAAATCAATTTATTAAATCATTGTTACTATTTCATTATCAACCGGTACATCTTGGAAATATCTTCAGAAGCCATTTCAAACTTTGATTTCTCAATCAGGATGTTTTGCCCCGTCATTATATAGGATGGGAGAATGCGGATACCGTTATATAAAATCTCGGTGTTGCGCAATTTGTAAGTGGAGGTGCTTGGAACGGCGTTTTTCTTTGTTGCCTTCTTGCTTATCATATTAAAGGCTTTCTTTGCCACATCCCCCATAAGCATGATAACCTTGACGTTTGGAAACAAAGCAAGCTCTTTTCCCAGATAGGGCAGACTGTCCTCTATGCTCTCCTTTGAAACAGCATATTCGCTTTTAGGTGCCTTAACAGCATTGGTAATGTAAATTCCATGATTCAAAATATCCTGTATTGAATTTACTTCTATCCCTGCTTTTCTGAACAATGGAATTGTCGTTGACATATACGCGGAATTCGGTTTCCCGTAGAAATCCTCCTCCGGACATGACGGGACAACCTCATTTATCATGATTGCCTGTATCGTTTCCGGTGCGACATCCACGTTGTTAAACTGCATATCCGTTTCTCCTGCGGAGAACTGTTGTAATTCTTTCTGTATATTCATCATAACAGTTTGAGCAATTCTTCGTGGACTTGTCCGTTGGTTCCGGCTACCTGGCTTCCCATAGCCGGGTCAAGTGCATTGCCGTTCCAGTCGGTCACTTTACCTCCTGCCTCTTGTACCAGAAGCATCCCTGCAGCATAATCCCAAGGGTTCAGATACACCTCGAAATACCCGCCCTGTCTGCCACACGCGGTGTATGCCAGTTCCAAGGCTGCGGAACCAAGCCGTCGGACGTCTTGCGAGTTTTCATAGACTTTGAGAAATCGGGCAAAGTTTTCTTTCGCCAGCTCTCTTTTTGCCGTGCCGATACCGATTATGGTTTCCGAGAGTTTACGGGCAGAGGAAACATGTATGGGCTTGCCGTTCAAGAAACTGCCTTCGCCCTTGACGGCAGAGAAAAGTTCATCATGAAACGGGTCATAGACAATGCCCATGACAATCTCCTTCTGGCGACAAAGAGCCAACGAGACCACGCTGTGCTGATAGTCGTGCATCAGGTTGGTAGTGCCGTCAACGGGATCGAGAATCCAATAGCTGTCAGTATCCATCTGTTGCAAGCCGGTTTCCTCTCCGAGAAACTGAATGTCCGGTGCAAGTGTATATAGTGCCTTTTTCAGAAAGTCCTGTACAGCCACGTCAACTTGCGTAACGTAATCGGCAACTCCTTTTTCTTTCACATGGGCTGCCATTTCCCTATTCGTGATTATTTCCTTAGTCTCTTTGACCAAACTGATTATGCGTTGTATATCCATATTTAGATGATCTAATTTAATAGTTTTTGCAGATCGTCAACTGATACATCCATCCTTTTGGAAACTTCTTCTAAAGTCATTCCGTTAGAGATGAATCTCTCGACAACCATCTTCATTTCTTCACCGACTTCTATGAGATGTCCGTCCAAGTCATAGAAACGAATCACCCGTTGTCCCCAATCATGTTCAATGACACTGCCTAAAAACTTGATTGTGGGATAGTCTTTTAGTTTTTGCAGGAAGGTGTCAAAATCATGCTCTTCAAAAGCGATTTCAATATTGTCTGGCTTTTCATGGACTTGTTCTTTAGGCACACCAATAAGCCAATCGAAATCCTGCTGTAAAGCCAGACCGCAGGAGAACAGTATATTTCGTCCATAATCCTGACAGACTTCCAACCCGAATAGATTTTCGTAGAAACTTCGGGCTTTGTTTATATCTGACACAGATAAGACCGTACAACAATATCTCATAGACTTTTTTTCCAGCGTTTGAGGTTTGGATAAAATTGTCGCATCATCTCTTTCGCCTGTTCTACGGTCATATTTTCCCCAGACCACTTGTTTATATCATCTGTGAATTGGGCGCAGTGCTCAATCATCTGCTCCATTGTCATGTCCTGCGTGAACTGGCCATCCATATAACAATAGTTGCAGTAATCATCATTACGGCTGCCATCGGCATTTGTTCCCTTGTCGTTATCTGTAAGCGGCATACCGCAGCTTTGACAAAATTTCTGTTCCATATTCTTTATTTGTTTAATAATCTATTAATCAACTATTCAAAATTCTCCTATTATAGTGACAGCAACTTATTATCTCTCAAATGGATGTAATGGGTGATGTCCAGATGAGATAGACTTCGCTATTTCTGTGATATGACGATTGTCCGTACCGCAACAACCTCCTAAAATAGAAAGATTGAAGCGTTGATGCAAGTATGCTATGTCAGCAGCGAGACTTTCTGGCGAAGATGTTGCCTTGATAAGATCGCTACCATCAATATCTTTGTATTCAAGTTCTGCGGTATTAGCCTGAATACCTCTAAATCTCATATTTACGATGTCTGTCTGGTTGAATGGTTGTTCAAGCGCAGAAACCACAAACCGAGGGTGAATACAGTTAGTCATATAGCACAATGGTTTAGCGGAAACTTTAGAATCAACAATATTAATTGCGTCGTTAATAGTCGTTCCGTCAATGAGACAACCATCAGGCTTTATTGTGAAGCTGATAATGTATGGCAATCCAGTGTCGGCCATTGCACGAGCCATGCCTGTAGCTTCCGGCAATGTTGGCATAATTCCCGCAAAGAGGAAGTTTGCCCCGGCCTCCGCAAACTCACCGGCTTGCCAACGATGAAACTTAAAAGCATCATCTTCGGATAAATTTCCTTCACCGGTGTAGGCATTCCCTCTGCAACCCATCAGTCCTCCAAGATAAGAAGGATGGTCGATTTCCTTTAATACGCTCTGTAAAAACTTCACATTGTCTTTAATGATACTTATGGAGTATCCGCTATGAAGAACCCTTTTATGATTCGCTCTTCGTGTAGGGGTGGTTGCGAGAAATGGCAATCCATATTCATTTGCGATAGAGAGATATTGTAGCCAAAGGCTACGCAAAGCATTGCGCCCTTCTGCATTATAGACAAGCGAAGCCATACCTACATTACCCGATATGTCAAGACCAAACTCTCGTTTAAGTCTCTCTCCAAGCGCACCTTCCATTAATAAGGTATTTTTTGCTTCCAATCTATCTTTTAATGTCATAATCGGCGTAATAATATTTTATCTCATTAATAGAAATATGCCAGACGGAATATTGTCTTGCTATGAAAGCCATTCTCTCCAATCAACAGCATAGTATTATAATCAGCGCGGCCCTAATTCCTTTTTGAACTACAATAGGGTGTCGAACAATCGTTCACGCAACAGCAACAGGTTTTTAATCCCCAAATGAAATGTGCTTTCATCGGAGATTTCTGCTTTTATCTTGCTGCATAATTCTACCAGTTCGTTTCCCATATTTATTATTGGCGGTTGCCTTCTATCACCTGATTTATCAGTTCCCGGACTTCATCGTCCGACATCTGCCTGTCCCTTACAAGAGTGCTTATCACTCCACGAATGGAATTATTGAAATATCGCTGAACGACATTTTTCAGATTATTGCCACAATACTCCTCTCTTTCTATAATGGGATAATAGATGAATCCGTTGTTTCCTGCCGGCTTGTGGCCTAAAAAGCCCTTATCAACAAGAAACTTCACGAATGTAGATATGGCGGTTCTGCTTGGACGAGGTTCGGGATAAGTGGCAATAATCTCCTTAACGGTAGCTTCGCCCTTCTCCCAAAACTTATTCATCACTTCTTCTTCACGCTTGGTAAGTTGTTCCATCATAAAATGAAATTTGGTATATGCAAAATTAGTCTAAATAAATTAGTCAGTCAAGCAAATACGGCTATTTTTATGATTTATAAGCAAACGTTATTATTACAACAATGAAATTTACAGATTAATAAATGAAAATGAGGCAAGAGAATGTAGATAATTATTCCGCTTACTTCATTTTTTTATTTACATTTTTATCCCTTTCGGACGGTTTTCATCCTTTAACTGAAAACCCGGCCGCCGATGATGACATGGTCGGCAATGAAGTTGTTTGATGAACTTTGTTCATTTATCAGGCTACTTTCTTCAATTCTGTTGTTCCCACTTGGCATACATCTCCCTTGAAAGTTCCACAATCTCCCGGCTCAGTTTCACAAGGTCGATGGTATGTTTCTCCAACTTGTAGAGCAACGCCATCGCCTTCTTCTCCGAAAAGTGGATGCGCAACTCTTTAACGACCTGATTGTAGTTCGTACCGATGG
>OJIX01000412.1_pt1 | contig 20086 bp, 21 predicted proteins | sample 1595981 | NCBI WGS metagenome assembly OJIX01 (sample SAMEA4350138, study PRJEB24818) | metagenome | biome: human; feature: gut; material: faeces | place: Denmark | collected 2013-09 | reverse complement strand
CGTTCAGTCAGGAAGAAGCAAAACTGTTCTTCCAGGTCATTGCTAAACGTTACGAAAAGAGCGCAATGATCCTGACATCCAATCTGCCGTTCGGGCAGTGGGATCAAACGTTCGCCGGTGATGCAGCACTGACCTCAGCGATGCTGGACCGTATCTTACACCACTCACATGTCGTTCAAATCAAAGGAGAAAGCTATCGGCTCAGACAGAAACGAAAAGCCGGGGTTATAGCAGAAGCTAATCCTGAGTAAAACGGTGGATCAATATTGGGCCGTTGGTGGAGATATAAGTGGATCACTTTTCATCCGTCGTTGACAACATCAACCACGATCTCCAGTGGTAGCTCACTGAATGTAGTGTAGACCTTCTTGGCCTCTTCAATTTGCTGATCGCGTTGAGCTTGTTCTGCAGCTCGTTGTTCCTGAGACTTTTTGTTATTCCATTTAGCACGATGAACACGTTGCATTGCCGGGCGGTTTGTTTCCGTTGCTTTGGCAAGCCAGAATGCTTTCTCTTCAGCGCTGAATGCTTCTTCTGCCTGAGCAAGGGCATCAGCACATTGCGTCCTGAGAGAACGGTGATCGACACGTTCTTCACTGCCTGCGGCTTCAAGGTAGCTGTTTGACATCGTGGCCCACGACTCACGCCATTGGATCATTATCTTCTTATCATTCCAGCTTCTTTCTTTTTTACCGAAGCCTTCGGGACCAATGGTTTTCAGGGTTAACATGACGTGAGCATGGGGGTTCTTACCATCTAAATCGTGGAATGCGATATCAGCTATCATTCCTTTCTCAACAAAGTTCTTCTGGCAGTATTCGGCAACCAATTTTTTCTTGTCATCATTACTGAGTTCTACGGGAATAGCGACATCAAAATAACGGGCTGTTTGACCATTGTTCTGGCGTTCCACTCTTTCAACTTCATTCCAGAGTGTTGAGGAGCTTTCAACAATATGAGAGGGTGCGGAAACAGGTGCCAATATAATATGACCATGAAGATCTGTTCTGTGGCTGAAATCAAATGTTTCTCCAATGCGATCATCCGTAATACGTGTACGGGCATGGTAGGCAGCTTTCGCAACGGAAGTCATGCCTTCGCTTCGTTTCACTATTTTAAAATCCAGATGAAAAATCGCCATTAAAAATATAACCTCAAATATAAATGCTGCCGTTAGTTTTTCGTAAGAAAAACTTCGGGGTTGACGTTGACCTTGGTTTTGCTTTTAGCCTGCGGCAGCAACCGTCGGTAGACCCCACACACTGCTACGCAGTGTATAGGTGGGCATTGTCTTTAAAAAAATAAACCAATGTAAAATGCCCCTCTTAATAATCAATACGAAATATATGTATGGTTGTAAAATAATACGCCGGGTTAAGCGGCGCAAACTGGATTAAAGGTGTAGGTTTCACATCCACAGGACAAAAAGATTAAAGATAAGGCCCGTAAGGGCAAAAGAAGTATTAATTATTCCCGCCGTAAGGCGGGATAGCTAAATTTGATGAAAAAAACGAATAAAACAGACAGTGTTATGTGTTGCACAATTCACAGGTTGAGATTGAAAAATAGAGTTAAAAATTGATAGGTGAAAATAAAAACACGAATGCACAAAAATAAGTAACGCGGAGAATGTCGGATGTTTTTGGTTAGTAAATACTATCACATGCGTTGCACTATTACATTTTTTTCAGATGGTATTACTTCCGGGGGGGGGCTGTCTATAGATATCATTTTATTATATTGACAATCTGATAAGAACACATATTCATTATGGTATGTGTATCTTTAATATGGAGTCTTTGAATGAGAAATCTAAACGTCAGAAGTCAAAACCTAATAATGATATTATTTTTAATGCTCATAAATATACCGGCGCTTATGAGCATTGATTCTACTAATAAGGAATGGATTATTCTATTATCTTCTTTTGTCTTTTCTATGGATATGATTGTCATTCCTTTGCTTTTCATCTTTTTTATTATATATATTGGCGATTGTTTGGAAAAACTTTGATTTCTTAATGAATGTAGGCATTTTATCCATTGCATTGCTTACACTATCTTTAAAGGATGGTGTTGTTTCGCTTTTGCAGACTTCTTTCCATTCATGGAAGGTTATGATTGTCTTGGCAAAGCTACAGGCAATTATCACATTCAGTTTGAATAATACTAATGGGAAAAGATATGGATATTGCATTTGTAACTCTATACTTGGCAGTCTAGATAAAAGCATAAACTCATCTTCCGTAACATATGATACTGCTGTAATAGACGCGAATAAAAATAAAACCCCATCATTGAAAATCTTCTAAGATTTTCTTTTTCTATATAATAAGTATATTGGTGTTGAGCATACTATTGAAAGAAGTAAGTAATATAAATTAAAATGATACATGGAGAAATTTGAATTAAAGAAAACAAGTCCAGCCGCTATTACTAAAACAGGTAATACACCAAAAACAACAAAAAATGCTGCAATTGATTTCAGTAGAGGATTTTGTTTTGTTAGTGTGTCCGTCATTCTAAGGAATAACGTATCATTTTGGCCCTGATATGGAACGATTTGAGTCCTGCTTTGAAGCAGCGCTTTTTGCTATTGGTGAATGGCAAATAAAAGTATACCATGAGGAAGATGAAGTGATGGAGTTCTTTAGCTCTATACCATCAGATGAAGCGGGAAATCTGGCGACGTCTATTTTGCTGTTCAGTGATGTTCTCGCCATGAAAGGCGTGGATGAAGTATTTGCCTATTTTTTTGGTAAGGATGATGTTGTATGAGTGATGAAAGTAAAAGATCAAGAACAGAAAAAACATTAAAACAAAAGGTTGCTTTTGCTCAACTAGAACTTAATCGTCTTAAGTCTCTGGAGAAATCAGAACGTAAGAAAGTTGAAACAAGGCTAAAGATTATTCTTGGTGCGGAAGTAGCTAAGGCTATGCATTGCGATATCGAACAGGTGGATAAAGAGCTTGTTATGGGGATTTTGCTTTCAGTATCTGACCTGAATGATATTGAAAGAATAACGTATATAAAAGCAGGCAGGAAGTTTCTCGCGCAAATTGATAGAAGACAAAAATAAAAATCTTTAAATTTATTTTGATTCAGGTATTGATATCTAATTATTATCTGTTATCTATATAAAAGAACAGAATGCAGGATAATCCTTTATTAATATTTTTTCCTTTTCAATCATGCGTTCTGTTTGACCAGTAATCTGTTAATTTTTATCTTTATGTAGTGAACGTAATTATTACTTTTTTATCAGATATGATAAATATCCCATGAGGAAGTAGTAATGACAGTAGTAGTGATAACAAATGTTGTTTTTAAATCTCCCGGAAGGCAAAGAGAAATCTTTGCCTTTTTTAATTCATCCGTCTGTCAGACAGAGTTAAATATATCTTGCTCTTTCTATTGCCAGATATCAGAGAAGCGTTATAACAGGAGTTATCATTAAAACAAAAAAGGAGATAATAATGGTTTTATTAAATAACAAAAGAAAAAGCAAGAAAGGTTTCTCACTACTCGAACTATTACTTGTTTTGGGCATCATTGCTGCATTAGTGGTAGCGGCTTTTATCGTTTATCCCAAGGTTCAGGCTTCACAAAGAGCGCAGGCAGAATCCAATAACATTGCCACCATACAGGCAGGTGTTAAAGCGTTATACACGTCGGCATCAAGCTTTACTGGCCTGACAAATACTGTGGCTGTTCAGGCAAAAATCTTCCCTGACAATATGTTAAGTGGGTCAGGAACGGCTGCTAAACCCATCAATGCCTTTAAAGGTAATGTGACGCTGGCTGCTACAGCTACAGGTCCGTCATCAGCGGCTGGCTCTTCTTTCACTATCACATACGATAATGTGCCAGCAGCGGAATGTGTGAAGATTGCGACAGCGGCAGCCGGTAATTTTTATATTACTACGGTAGGAACCAAGGTTGTTAAAGCCGCAGGAGGAACACTCGATGTGGCAGCTACGGCAGCAGCATGTACGAACGCCACAAGTAATACATTAGTTTTCACGTCTATTTAATGAAGAGGGTGCAGGCCCTTTTCTTTCTTATTGCTAAAACAGGGAGATAATTATGATAAAGAAAAAAGGATTTACCTTACTGGAAGTGACGATTGTGTTAGGTATTGGAACGCTTATCGCTTTTATGAAGTTTCAGGATATGAGAAACGATCAGGAAGCAGTATTGGCTGATAATGTCGGAACACAGATTAAACAGCTTGGTGAAGCAGTTAACCGCTATATCAGTATTCGATATGACAAGATTTCCACACTGTCATCATCCAACAACCAAAGTAGCGATCCGGGGCCAAGAACCTGTTCGGCTGCTGGTTGTGAAATCACTTACCAGACGTTAATTAATGAAGGTCTGTTGCCTGTAGGCTATACAGGAACTAACGCGCAAAAAGCATCTTACAAAATTGTGTTAAAACGTTTAGGAACAGCGCCGGATTACGTCATTAATGGTCTTATAACAACCGCCAGCCCGTGGGAAGAAGGTGGTCGTATTCGTTATGACCTGTTAGGTAAAGCTGTTCAGGCGGCAGGTGTTGATGGCGGGATGAGCAGAAATACCAAGATAGCTTCTGGCTATGGTGGACAGTGGAGTGAGAACTCTAACAGCTACAGCAATATCACGGGTGGAGGATTACTGGCTTACCGCGTGGGATATAACTCTTCAATGTATTCTGTTTATCTTCGTCGTGATGGAACGTTGCCAATGACGGGTGATCTGAATCTTGGTGGTAAGAGCATCAAAAACATCAAAGACATTACGGCATCAGGGACAACAACAACCGGCGCACTTAAGACAACGGGTAATGCGTCTGTTGCGTCAGATCTGAGTGTGGGTGGAACATCTACCCTTAATGGTCCTGTAAATATCAACAACAACCTGAAGGTAAAATCCGATACCTATCTGAACACGCTTTCAACAACAGGTCTGGCGAAGTTTGGTAGCCGTATTGCGACGAACGGACTTAATCCAAACGATCTGCCTGCTGGCTGGGCTGGCGGTGTTCGCACCTATGATTTGTATGCGTCGGGGACTGTTGGTGTAGGAACCGGGAAAACAGTTAAAGCTTACATGAACAATGCGGGTAATATTTATGCGTCAGGTAATCTTACCGCCGGAACGATAAAATCCAATGGCACCATTGAATCAACAGGCAGAATCAAAGCAGGTGAATATCTCCACCTGAATGGTCAGGCAACATTAAATGCGAAATGTACGCCTAATGGTTTGGTTGGGCGAGACAGTACAGGTAGAGTGTTATCGTGTATTAATGGTAAATGGCAGACAGCAAGCGGTGATGGCCTGAAAGGTATTTTTATAACAATAACCGATCAAGTATCTGGATATAAGTGTGTCATACCGAATAGTGATACAGGGACATGTGCCTGTCCGGGGTCAACGTATACTCCTCAGTTTGGTTATATATCTGGAACTTTAATCGCTGAATACGATGAACAACGTTGTAGTGGTAGTAAGAACGAGCACTGTTATAGTAATTTAAGAAGGTTATATGCATGTCGGTAATCTTTCCAGATGTGATGCTGTATAAGAGTCCAGTTCAATAGATAATGCCAATCATGTTAATTATTTGATGTCTATATGCCATTCCTTTTTGGGAGTATGTTGTGGGAATGGCATAGTATTTATTCTACGCCAGTAGATGTAGTGAAGATGATATTGTTTCCTAATTTTAAATATCTCATAATGATTTGTCACATTCTTGCGCTTTTATTTTTTCCCAGCGTGCAAGATCTGCTTCCCATATAGATAAATACTCTTCTCTATATTTTTCTATAATCTCGGAATTCATTTTTTCACCTTCACCCATGAGCTTTATTTTATTTTGTATTTGATAAAGTTGTAATAACGTCCATTTCTGTCTTACCCATTGTTCTTGGTATGAAAAATAAGATTCCAATCCAACCGTGAATGTTAAGAGTGAGCTGGTTATTAAAGAGATGATGGATAAATTGATATGACCATTACTTACGCCAACTAAAATAGTCGTCAAAGTAGCAAAAGATAGGCTAAGTAGTTTTAGACAGGTGGCTTTATTCTTTGTGCGCTTAACTTTATCTTTCATTTTCAATACTTTTTCATCAATTTCATTTGATAAAGATATTAATTTTTCGCTCATCACTTACCCATTATTAACATAATTTCATCAAGATCATTTTCAGAGAATGGCCACTTGTTCCTAAAAATCTGTGCTTTTTTATCAGCTAAAAATAAACAGAAAATGATAGCTGCGCTTTGCTTGATATAACATCCTGAAATGTAGTCAGAGGAGATTTTTTCAGAGAAATATTCTTTGTATCCTGTATTATTATCTAAAAAACCAATGTATTTATCCATCAGAGTGTCAGATAAAATGTCAAAATAAACATTAATAATATGATATAAGATCTTATCTTTTGATTTTTTATCATATTTAGTGTTAATCTGGCTGTACATTAAAATGGATTGTTTTGCCCATCTTTCTATTTTTTCGTTACTTTTATTTAACTCATTCCTTGCTAATAAAAATAATTCATCCGTTGATTCCATTAACGCAATAGTTCGTGCCATTCTCCGTTTAATTTCGGCGGAGGGTTGAGCTTTACATTTATATACCGAATCATGAGATACTTCTGCGTATGCATGCTGAAGAAGTGTTCGAACTTGTATTTCACATGGTGTTCCTACGGGAATTGAAATATTTTCAATTTCGATTGATTCTAAATTTTTGACAACATAGTGTACAGACTGATAATCAAATAAATAGGGTTTTTCCTCTTTTTCTTTAATGAAATCACGATCTTCAGAGTACTCCCAAAGATTACAGTTCTCAATGATTTCTTTAATAATCGGAATATCATCTGTTAAAAGAACTACAAATCTTACACCTACTTTATCGGTAATTTCTTTGTACGGATTTTGATAATTTTTTGAACGATAAAAAGCCTTCTCAATAAGGGATGATATATCTTTCAGTCGATAGGATGGTTCAATTTTAAGTATTGAATCCATCCCGATAGACGTCAACTTATTTTTGATATGATTACAGACAAGTTTACCCCAAGAAGAATATATTTCCTCTTCTCGCCTAAAGGTTTTGATAAACTCGTCTATTTTATTCATATATTAACTTCCTATTAAATACCCATTAATTTTTACAGTCGTGAAATTCTCATTTTTCTCGACTATCTCACATGGACTTTGTCCATCCACAGAAGGATAGATTATTTTTACTTCATTGCTAAATTTAAATGTTGCATTTTTTATTTTGTTTTTAATCAAAGTATCATCTTTTTTAAATGATGAGATTTGTGGGTTTTTTTCCTCACAAAACATTATATAGTCGTCACGCTTTTCCACGGGCATATAGTTTTCAGAAAAATCAGTTGTGCCGATAATATCAGACTGACCTGTTTTAATATATATTCTCAACGCATGCAATAAATCAATTCTCTCTTCTAAAGAATCACAATTATCTTGAATGTAGTTTTCTGTTATTTCATAAAAACTTTTTGTTAATCTGCTTGAGTTTACAGATATTGAAAGTCCCAAGAAAGATTTATAAAAATAGGCAGCAGCACCTGAATCATCTTTCGATGTTAAATTATTATCAAATAAATATACATCATAAGCGTTTTTATTTAGAACAGATAATCGTGTCTTCTCTGCAAAAAAAGCAACTTTATAAAGTTTTTGTTCAGGTGTAAGAAAAAGGTTTGTTATATAATCAACAGTTGCAACATTATCTTTTACAGTTGAAGTAAAACCCTCATGTAATTCAGCCTTTATTATAGCGATGGCTCGTGTTTTTTTGGTAATACCAAAAGAACATCTGGCTATGACTAGAACCCCTTCGGGGTATTTCTTACTGGTTTGTGCTTTGCTTAATTTAACTGCGATATCTAAACTCTTAGACACAAACAGTTCTTCACAGGCATCGTGTAAACTGTGAACTTTGTCAAGTGGATCAACTTCAACAATGTCCATCTCAATGCACTTAGAGCCTCTTGACAAAACTTTAGTCAATCTTTGTTCGAGGGTTTGCTTGGCCTTACCTGTCAAAGGGATAATGTTTTTTGAATGATCCACATCAAAATGAGCCTGCTGTCCGGGTAAGTAGACTCTATGGATGATTAGATCAGATATGTTTAAATTTTTTAAATCCAGCGGGCTTTTTATCACTTTTTTATCCTTATAAATCACAAGGTTAAGTGTGTTGTAATTTTCTCACTGTCTTATAATACCATATCTAATCAATAACATAGGAACAGCACCTGCAATTTTATTAAATGCTAAAAGCGACAACTGTTTGATTTTGTTTGTATCTGTATGTTTATACAGTTGTTGTGGCAAATTTGCAACATTAGCATGATCTTAGCTACATGGTTCGGATTGAAGATGAGCTCAACCATTTGTGCATACAGTTCTATGCAAGGTTCTGGTTCTACGTGGAAATATTCTATCTTTTGCATGCGGAAGCTGCTGCCTGCGCAGGTGTCACTATGAAAATTACCCTTGTAGTAGAACTTAAAATCGACATCGCTGTCTCCCTCCTGATTTTAGAAGATAATAATTTCAGAAAAATGGTGAGCTTTTAGCGCCTCCTTTCCTGCTTCATGATTTTTTATAAATTAAATCAATAAATTACAACGCAACTGTGATTGTATACAGTTATGGTGTTGTCTTTAGCAAAATTAAGGCTTATAAAGAACATGGCTATCACTGCATGTAGTGATTTTTTTTTGATGAAAAGACTACATAAGTGATGTTCATAACTTCTTGGGGATTCGTTTCATGAGTAAAAACGTAAAACAGACTTCTGAAAATGTGGCTTCTACTGCTGCAAAAACGCTGGCTAATCCTAATGCTTCTGCCATCCAGAAAAGCCTCGCTGGTTCTGCGCTTTCGCAACGTGGGACATCAAACCAGACAAGTGGGCAAATGGAGCATAAGGCATCATCAGCTCTTGATAATCCACGTTCCAGCAAGTTAACGAAGCAACTTGCAGCCTCTGTTTTGGCACAATCAAACAAAGGGCGTAAGTGATAAGTAACAGGGAGAGTAAAACCTCCCTGCGTTTTTTATTTACTGCGATTGTCTGCTTGCTGGAAGGCGATTATTGTTTCTGAGCAAACTCAAACGGCCTGACCATCCCATCCCAGTTAGCATCAAGAAAATCTGCCTACCATTGTAGCATCAACCTTCGCTGCTCAAGATGTTTGGCCTTATGTGTATAGGCAGCACGAACACTGTTGCTTTCCTTGTGGTTCATCTGGAGTTCCACCGCATCTTCAGACCATAGCCCTGATTCAATCAGAGCACTACATGCCAGTGTGCGGAAACCATGACCGCAAATATCCTGCGTGGTGTCATAGCCCATCTTACGCAGCGCCTTGTTGATCATGTTTTCAATCAGACCGCTAAACATTGGCAAGACAAAACCCCGACCACTCATCCATCAGTGCTACCCGCTTAGGCCATAACGTCCCACGTTGATACGCAGCCTCTGCCTTATCTGCCAACTGATGAGCTAACGCATGTTCAATTACCTCACGCGGATAGTTGGTCGTTTCACCAGCCCAATCACGGAATGTCGATCTAAAACCATGCTGCGTTAAATCGGTGTATCCCATTCGCTTTAGGACTGCCAGTAAAGCAGTATCCGAGAGTTGTCCCTTCCGGGTGGCAGGGAATACAAAATTGATACCCTTAAAGCGTGGTAAAGCTTTTAACAAGGCAACAGCAGCGTTAGACAGAGGAACTCGATGTTCCTTCGCTGCTTTCATTCGACTTGCGGGGATGGTCCACGTTTTACCTTCAAGATCGATCTCTGACCACTCGGCACCACGAATTTCACCTGAACGTGCAGCGGTCAGTATGGCAAACTCAAGCGCACGAGGCGAAACGCCGCTTCGTTCACGTAGTTCTTTCATAAAGGAGCCGATCTGGTTATAGGGAAGGGCCGCATGGTGCTTGGGGATCTGAACTTTGCTTGGTTGAGGCAGGAGAGGTTTCAACATACCTTTCCATGCGGCAGGATTATCACCTTCAAAGTATTCTTTGGCCTTGGCGTAATCGATCACCGTTTCAATACGTCCACGTAGACGACTGGCGGTTTCATTCTTGGTTAACCAGATAGGTTCCAGTATTGCCAGAAGATCCACTTTGGTGATTTCACTAACGGCCTTTTTGCCAATGAAAGGGTAGGCATAGGTTTCCAGTGTGGAACGCCATTGCGCGAGATGTTTTTTGTTCTTCATCTCACTGTCTTTGACCTCCAGCACTTCTTCACAACATTCGGCAAAGGTCTTTTTCTTCCGGGCCTGTATTTCCTGCCGGGCTTTTTGCTCGTGTTTTTCCTGAAGGGGATTAATACCATTACGGATTTGTTTACGTAGCTCACGCGCTTTGTCACGCGCTTCGGCTAAGGAGACTTCCGGGTAAGGGCCAAGACCCATATTCAAACGTCTTGGAACTGTTCTACCGAGATTGTTGATTCGGGTTCCCATAGCCACGCAAAGAACCCATGCACGGGACTGATTTCGGATGCGAAGGTATAAACCATCCACACCACCAACGGCATACATGCCTTCGGATTTTAATCGTGATACGACGAGTCCTGAGAGTTCCTTGGCCTTCTTTGGCATAGCAAAATCCTGTCATACAACCCGCCATACATACGGTACTGCATAAAATAGCTGATTGTTTGCACAGTAGCAATACACTACCGAACAAAAAAATAATGACAATATTTTGTTTTTAAAGGAAAAATAGCACTTTGGTGGGCATTGTCGAACACTAAAAATTTAGACCCTCTCTCCGCCACTTTATCAATGACTTATCTCCCGACTTCCCGCCTTGCTTTTCCTAAACAGAACAATCGTAGAATATTCTTGAAGGGTTAGATCGTCACTGTTTTCTGTTCGATACTGTGACATTCAGCACTTGATTCGCTATGGAGCTGACAGGAAGGTTTCGAGCGAAAATCTACAGTTATTCAGTCGTTTTCTTATCGGTCACCATTATTCTTTTAGACATTGATCCTATGAAACTGCCGCAAAGTTGCTGGCGGGAACTGAAGTTGCGTAGAGAAGGGGTCAATAATTGAGCCAAAAAAGGAACGCGGCCGTCAGATTAAAGCCGCGGGACAAAGTCCATAATTTCCAAGAGTTGTTGAATTTCCCTGCTTTTTTGAAAGCCTTTGTATCATACTAACAAGTAAAAAAGGTTTAAACACAAAAATTAACCTATATTTCTGGTTAGCTTTACCATGATAGATGACTTGCTCCTGGAGACATTTGCGCTGCCAGTCTGTATAGCTGAGTTGTGTATTTATCGTTCGCCTTTTTCTCGGTTTTTTTCTACAGACATAATAAAAAAGACACGACTCAAGTATGAGCGTGTCTGAGTTTTTCTTACTTATTTGTCTTGGTAAATTATAGTTGTTACTACCAGGCACTGTTCTGTTAAATAACTGAAGTCAGCGCAAAAAAATCAATGAGACATCATCTCCTCGACCACTTCTTCGCTACTCAACTGATAGGGATAATACGTTGGCCAGTTTTCCATTTCATTCAATAAAGATTGCTGGGAATCATTACCCATAAAAATGTGAAAATGAGATGATTTTCGTGGTGCAATTATATGATCGCTAAATTGTATATATTTAGGGGCTTTACTTTCAGGATCTTTACATTCGAATAAGTAACGAACGCCTTTCTTGCCTGATTTATAGGTGAGTATTTTGTATCCATCGTAATCATATTTACAGGATGTTGTTTCATTATTTCTATGGAATTCGACAATGCCGTCCTCAATGCCAATCATCTCGATATCTGTCACATAACCTTTGCGATAATAATCTTTAATTTCAGCAAATGTTTTGGTTTTATCTGCATCCGCTTTCTTCTGAAAGACGGGGTCAAGTTTGCCACTTTGCAGTAAAGGATAAACGGATTGCCAGACTCCATCCCAGTCACTTAGCGTTCGGTTTTGTACATTGGCATCATCAAAAACACCATTAGCAGCTTTTTGTTCGACCTCTGTTAAGGGTTTGCCGTGTGAGTGATGACCATGCGAAAAGGCAGGAGCGCTAACAATAAAGACACCTAAAGCAACAGCCAGTTTATGAAGACGAATCGCCAAAACAGTTTCCTCCAGAGTTAATGTATATGATGTGTAATGTTATATTGTAACATATAACAAAATGCAACAACTCTTAGGAGACAAGAGAATAGTTCTCTCAGGTGTGCTTATCTATCTTATTGAAATAAAATAAATTATGTCGATGATTTGAGGTTGATGACAAACGAAACATAACTTGATGCGATCTGTGTGGGCCGGATAGGGCGCTCGCGCCGCATCCGGCAGGGATAACGCGTACTTTGTCGGCAATATGAAGTTATAGAGATAATTTGTTGTGAACCTGCTTGCGTAACCGGTTGAAAAGGGAAAGCAACTTGTTATACCGTAAGGCTAAAAGCAGTACCGCCAGCCCAGCGTAGATGAGTGGCTGCGGTGAAATAATCTTCACTGACCACAAATAATGTATTGGGGCCAGGATCGCGACAAGATAGACGAAGTTATGCAACTGTTGCCAGTGCTTGCCGAGTTTTCGCTGCATCGCCTGGGTTGAAGTGAACGCTAACGCAAGCAAAATTACCCAGCTGATAATACCTAACGTTAAATAAGGCCGAGTAATTAACTCCTTACCTAATAACGCCAGATTATTCACGCCCAGCTCCAGTAATGCGTAACTGGTTAAATGCAGTGTCGCCCAGGCAAAGCACCATAAGCCTAACAGGCGGCGAGTGCGTATCAATAACGGCTGTTTTGCGTAGCGTGCCAGAGGTGTGATTAACAAGGCCGCAAGCAAAAATTTCAGTGCAGTGAGACCGGTAAAATGCTGAATATCTTTCACCGGATCGGCACCTAGTCCACCGTGATTGATCGCCCAGACTAGCCAGAGAAACGGCAACAATCCGGCAAGATGTAGGCAAACTTTCAGCCATGTCACCTGTTTTGCTGTCAGACGCATTTAGAAATTCTCCCGCAAATCCAGGCCACGATACAGCGATGCCACCTGGTCGGCGTAACCATTAAACAGTAGTGTTGGCTGGCGCTGAACATCGAGAATGCCGCCTGAACCAATAAATCGTTCGGTAGCCTGTGACCAGCGCGGGTGATCAACATGCGGATTAACGTTGGCGTAAAAACCGTATTCGTCAGGCGCTGCCAGATTCCAGGTGGTTGGCGGACGCTCGCGGGTCAGCTTAATACTGACGATCGATTTAATCCCTTTAAAGCCATATTTCCACGGCACAATCAGTCGCACCGGCGCGCCATTTTGCGGTGGTAACGCCTTGCCATAAACACCTACGGTCATCAGTGTGAGCGGATGCATTGCTTCGTCGAGACGCAATCCTTCGACATAAGGATATTTCAGCCCGCCGCCGATAAAGCGGTCCTGCTGGCCAGGCATCTGTTCCGGCGCATAAATCGTTTCGAAAGCGACATACTTCGCATTGCTGGTGGGTTCGGCAAGCGCCAGCAATTTGTGTAGCGGAAAACCAATCCACGGCACCACCATCGACCACGCTTCCACGCAGCGCATACGATAAATACGCTCTTCCAGCGGGAAGCGACGGGTTAAATCATCATGATCGAGGGTCAATGGTTTTGCCACTTCGCCGCTGATTTTCAGTGTCCATGGATCGGTTTTCAGGCTACCAGCACTAGCCGCGGGATCGGCTTTATCCAGCCCGAATTCATAGAAGTTGTTATAACCAGAGACTTTATCTGCTGGCGTCAGTGGCAGGTTATTTTGCCAGGCGGCAGGCTTGCTGAACTCCAGCGGTTTTCCGGCGGGGGCGGGCGGACGATCGTTTCCTTTAAACCAGCTAAGCAGATCGGCATGCGCAGCGTGAGGCAAAGAAAATGCAGCTGCGCTGATGCCCAGTGCTTTTAACACCTGCCGACGCTTCATAAAGAATACCGACTCGGCCGTAACATCTGATTCTTTTAAAAATTGATTCTTTTTCATAAGCCATCACACTTTTTTGTCGTTAGCCAACAAGAGCCGTTTACTGTTAATCTGTCAGGGAGTCACCTCCCTAACAGTAGCAGAGATCAGCTTTTACATATTTACGCATTAACTGCCACGATAGGTTGAATACCCATATTGGCTGAGTAACAAAGGCACATGATAATGCTCGTTCACTTTATTAATATGAAATTCAACGGGAATCTCAGGGAAGAAACTTTCAAGATTTTGTTTCTTGAAATAGTCCCCGGTTTTAAATACGACACGGTAATCGCCAGTAGTCGCAGTTTGCTCGGGCCACAGTGCCTTAATTCGTCCATCCTTATCTGTTTTGGCGGTATTAAGTTGTAACCAGCCGTTATCCGCTTTCTTTTCAAGAGTGACTGTCACGTCGGCAGCGGGTTTTCCTGTTTGCTGGTTCAAAATGTGCACGCTAAGAATGTTTTGTTGTGCGGCATAAACCAAAGAAGGTAATGAAAATGCTGCCGTTGCTACCGAGAGTACTAAATAACGCTTTAACATGTTTATATCCTTGTCATGTGAATGAGTTTTGAGGATAGCGAAAAAACGTCCAGGGTAACCTTACAGCAGCATTACAATTTTGTAATGAACCAGGTTGTTTCTATAACATATGATTTATGGCATATTATTTTCATGAAGATTCTACTTATTGAAGATAATCAAAGGACCCAGGAATGGGTAACGCAGGGGCTTTCCGAAGCGGGTTATGTCATTGATGCCGTTTCTGATGGCAGAGATGGGCTTTATCTTGCGCTGAAGGATGATTATGCATTGATCATTCTGGATATTATGCTTCCGGGTATGGATGGCTGGCAGATCTTACAAACGTTAAGAACGGCAAAGCAAACCCCTGTTATTTGCCTTACTGCAAGGGATTCTGTCGATGACAGAGTCAGAGGGTTGGACAGTGGGGCAAATGATTATCTGGTAAAACCTTTTTCATTTTCTGAGTTGCTGGCAAGGGTTCGGGCACAATTAAGGCAACATCACGCTCTGAATTCAACATTAGAAATCAGTGGCTTAAAAATGGACTCTGTCAGTCAAAGTGTGAGCAGGGACAATATCAGTATTACACTGACGCGCAAGGAGTTTCAGTTACTTTGGCTACTGGCCTCCAGAGCTGGCGAGATTATACCCAGAACGGTTATTGCGAGTGAAATTTGGGGAATCAACTTTGATAGTGATACCAATACGGTGGATGTCGCCATTCGCAGGCTCCGCGCAAAAGTTGATGATCCTTTTCCTGAAAAGCTAATCGCCACAATCCGGGGGATGGGCTATTCATTCGTAGCGGTAAAAAAATAATGAAAAGATTATCTATAACCGTCCGTTTAACCTTGCTTTTTATATTGCTGCTGTCTGTTGCTGGCGCTGGAATTGTATGGACTCTCTATAATGGCCTGGCAAGTGAGTTGAAATGGCGCGATGATACAACACTCATTAACCGGACAGCGCAGATCAAGCAGTTGTTAATTGATGGGGTAAATCCAGATACATTACCTGTCTATTTTAACCGGATGATGGATGTTAGTCAGGATATCTTGATCATTCATGGTGATGGCATCAATAAAATTGTTAACCGGACAAATGTCAGTGATGACATGTTAAATAACATACCTGCTAGTGAGACAATCAGCGCAGCAGGCATTTACAGAAGCATTATTAATGATACAGAGATAGATGCTTTACGAATTAACATTGATGAAGTTTCGCCATCATTAACGGTTACTGTGGCTAAATTGGCTTCAGCCAGACATAATATGCTTGAACAGTATAAAATTAATAGCATTATAATTTGCATTGTCGCCATTATATTGTGCTCAGTATTAAGTCCGTTGTTAATCAGAACGGGGTTGCGAGAGATCAAAAAGTTGAGTGGCGTAACGGAAGCGCTGAATTATAACGATAGCCGAGTGCCGGTTGAGGTTAACGCATTACCGAGAGAACTAAAACCTCTTGGGCAGGCGTTGAATAAAATGCATCATGCTTTAGTCAAAGATTTTGAGCGCCTTAGTCAATTTGCTGACGATCTCGCTCATGAACTTAGAACGCCAATTAATGCATTACTGGGTCAGAATCAGGTTACGCTCAGTCAAACCAGAAGTATCGCTGAATATCAAAAAACAATTGCCGGAAACATTGAAGAGCTGGAAAATATTTCGCGGTTAACAGAGAATATACTGTTTCTTGCCAGGGCAGACAAAAACAATGTTTTGGTGAAACTGGATGCGCTTTCTCTCAATAAGGAAGTTGAAAATCTTTTGGACTATCTTGAATATCTTTCAGACGAGAAAGAGATTCGTTTTAAGGTCGAGTGCAATCAACAAATCTTTGCGGATAAAATTTTACTGCAACGAATGTTATCGAATCTTATTGTTAACGCCATTCGATATTCACCAGAAAAATCGCGTATTCATATAACCAGTTTTCTTGATGCCAACGGTTCTCTTAATATTGATATCGCCAGTCCTGGAACGAAAATTAATGAGCCTGAAAAACTCTTCCGTAGATTTTGGCGGGGAGATAATTCGCGTCATTCCGTAGGTCAGGGTCTTGGCCTTTCTTTAGTCAAAGCGATTGCCGAATTACATGGAGGAAGTGCTACGTATCACTATCTCAGTAAGCATAACGTGTTCCGAATTACGTTACCGCAAAGAAATTAACATCGGGCTTCAGTACGCCATAAGTTAACCGTGAAAAAACGCAGCCACGTCGTGAGTATTAACGTGGCTGCGATTGATTATGCGCTTACATTACAATGTAACAGGGATTAACTCGCGTAAGCTGCCAGCATTTCCTGCGCCGCCAGTTTACCCAACGCATTCGCTGCAAAAGGACTGTCGCCGGTGAGAAGTTTACGGTCCTTATGTACTCGCCCGGTGATGTCGTCATTAATGATGTTCATGCCCATTTTCTTCAACTCTTCGCCGAAGTACCAGGTGAGATGACCCGGCATATAGCCAATATCTGGCGTTTGTTTGTCTGCGGCGTCTGGGAATGCGCAAATAGAATAACCATTCAGTGGGTTATCGCTGTGGCGAAGTGCCAGAAAAGCCGCCGGACCGTGGCAAAGGGAGATAACAAAACGGTCATTTTTGATTGCCCACTGTAAAGCGGCAGCCACGTCCTGGCTTTCTGGTAAACCAATAAGTGCGCCATGCCCACCAGGAACAAAGATTGCTGCATATTCGCTATCAGCGTTGAGGCTGGCGACAACATCCGCGAGTTTCTTCGGATTACGGAATAACGATTTATGCTGTTCAAAGAATGGCATTACTTTTTCATCTTTGTGCGGCATAGCCCAGTATTCAAACTTGGTCATCAGACCGGAAATGGTCGCCACTTCGAATTCGAAACCTGCAGCATGGAGATGATACAACGGCAGCAACGTTTCAATCGGATGGTTACCGGTCGAGAACAGTTTTCCGTTATCGGTCGGCAAATAACGTTCGTCCGCGACGATCACCAGAATTTTATGTTTACCGCGATACGGTTTTGGATAGTCCACGCCATCAAGATCAGAGACGGGACTCGTATATTGGCTAAGCGAATATTCTGAAGGGAAGAACGCATTATCTTCAGCAATATCGACCTGCGGGTTTTTACTTGTTTGAACAGTCATAGTGTATTCCTTATTGTTGCTTAGTTAGGGTAGTCACTATATTTGCGACTGAGCTGGTCGCTATTTTTAACCAGGCTGAAAAATTGAGTCAATATATCGAAAGCGGTAGTTGGCGGGCATAAGTATGTAATGATGATGCTGCACTGGTGTTGAATATTATTCACGCCAAACTTTCCTTATTGAGTAACGTCGTCGCAAGTGGCCTCAATGATTTTAGACCATTATCAGAGGTTTGGGGGCGATGGGGAGAGATTTAGTGCTGTGGAATGTTGTGGTACTGATGAATATTTATATCCCGGACTGGTAGGGAAAAGCTTTTTTCATGCACTATTTTTGCAAATATTTCTATATGGGAAGCGGTTTTGTTACAGATTAAATTTATAAAGAAATGCATTTGGGGTGTTGGCTGGAAGAGTTGCTGGTAGAGGATATTGTGCCAGGAGGGGCAGGGTAAGGGGCTGTATCGAGATGCTTTGGCAATTGCGTGTGCCGCAGATGGAGATGAAATGCCAATAAAAAAAGCCTGAGTTCGATGAGGGACGAACTCAGGCTGGTGTTATGTTTTACAGTAACACGCCGCGGCGCGTTGGCTGATTAGAACTGGTAGACGATACCAACTGCCAGTTGGTCGTCGGTGTTCAGTCCATGAGCGAGAACATAATCACTCTTATCAAGCAGGTTGATCTGATAAGCGGTATATACGTTCATATTCTTATTGAAGTAATACCAGGTACCGATTTCAATATAGTTCAGACGATCAGAATCTTTGTAACCTGCTACGTCCAGTGCTTTAGAATAGGAGTAACCGATGGATGGACGCAGACCAAAGTCGAACTGATATTGCAGAACAGCTTCGAAGTTTTGTGTTTTGTTCACAACATCACCGTCGTCGGAATTCATGTTGTGAGATTCACCGTACATTACAGCAGCATAGACATTGTTAGCGTCATATTTTGTTGACAACGCCCAAACTTCGGCTCTTTCGCCTTTACCATCACCAGACTGCCAATCAGTACGGTCAGAGTTTGCATAAGCACCAGCAAATGAGAAACCGTCAATAGTGTAAGTTGCAGATAAACCATGGCCATCGCCATTTGCTTTGTAGTTGCCTGTACCTTCATTTTTACCCTGATATTGCAGAGCAAAATTTAGACCTTCAACCATGCCAAAGAAATCTGTGTTACGATAGGTTGCAACACCGTTGGTACGGTTGGTCATGAACAGGTCAGTACCAGCCCATGAGTCACCGCCCCACTCAACAAACATATCAGTAAATGCTTCTGCATCATACGCGACACCGACATTACGACCGTAGTCGAATGAACCAAAATCTTTGTAACTCAAACCAGCATATGCCAAACGAGTTTGGTCAGGGTTGTGTCTGTTTGATGCTTCCAGGTCTAGTTCAAACTGACCGTAACCAGTCAGTTCAGGGTTGATCTGAGTTTCACCTTTCACGCCTACACGGGCATAAGAGGTATCTTGAGAATTATCGCCTTTTTCACCACTTTCACGGTCGGTCAGAATGCGCTCACCAACCATCTTGCCGTATAGCTCAACTTTATTGCCATTTTTATTATAAATTTCAGCCGCATTTGCTGCGCCAGCAACTAATAACGCCGGGACCAGCATTGCCAGAACTTTTCTTTTCATTATGTATTCCCTTGTGATTATAATCTTCATGAATATATCAATAAGTGCTGTTATCCAAAAAAAGCACATTTGGATACTATTCTATGAAGTTCATTTTATTTTAAAGATTACATGTAACAAATGTATTTAAAAGATTTCAAAATGTTTCCAATCTATTTAATATAATTCATAATTATGAATTCTGAATATAAATATTCACGAATATTATGGGTGTATATCAATATGTTATGAGTTGATCGAAAAGATAGGGAGTATCAATGATTGTTGTGCTAAACGGCTGGTGTGATCTCGCGCACATTAATGAAGGCATAAAAAAAAGCCGGCATCATGCCGGCCAAAAAAATATAAACAAGACGATAAAAGGCTAATAACGGAGGCATGATGACACAGAAAAATAAAAAGGTATAATTGTAATCAGTGCCAATATATTGATTGAGTGAATTAATAAAGCCGAAATCAAAGATAAATAACATCGTTCGAATCGATTTTTCCTGTATTCACCGCCGTTGCGCAAAATTTATCTATTTGTTCAAAAAATGATTGAGTCTTGACTGGCTCATCCAATGTGGAAAAATGTGATTTTTATCACATAATAGTTCTAAGTCTGAATTTTCCGGGTTATCTCAAAATGGAATACGGTTCGACAAAGATGGAAGAGAGACTCTCTCGCAGCCCTGGCGGCAAATTGGCTTTGTGGGCTTTCTATACATGGTGTGGCTATTTCG
>OJIX01000411.1_pt1 | contig 20187 bp, 9 predicted proteins | sample 1595981 | NCBI WGS metagenome assembly OJIX01 (sample SAMEA4350138, study PRJEB24818) | metagenome | biome: human; feature: gut; material: faeces | place: Denmark | collected 2013-09 | reverse complement strand
TGCCGAAGGCGCTGTCGGTGATCTTCGGCGCGGTTTCTATTGCGCTGGTGATTGCTGCGCCGTTGGGCAGTTTTTTAGGCGAGCTTATCGGTTGGCGCAATGTCTTTAATGCGGCGGCGGCGATGGGCGTGTTGTGTATTTTCTGGATTATCAAATCATTGCCTTCGCTGCCAGGCGAACCCTCGCATCAGAAACAAAATACTTTCCGCTTATTACAACGTCCGGGTGTGATGGCAGGGATGCTCGCCATCTTCATGTCTTTCGCCGGGCAGTTTGCTTTCTTCACGTATATTCGCCCGGTGTATATGAACCTGGCGGGATTCGGCGTGGATGGCTTAACGCTGGTGCTGTTGAGTTTTGGTATCGCCAGCTTTATTGGTACGTCGCTTTCGTCGTTCATTCTTAAACGTTCGGTAAAACTGGCCTTAGCAGGCGCGCCGTTAATACTGGCTGTGAGTGCGTTGGTGCTGACGTTGTGGGGAAGCGATAAAATCGTTGCTACCGGCGTGGCGATTATCTGGGGGCTAACTTTTGCATTGGTTCCTGTCGGCTGGTCAACGTGGATCACCCGCTCACTGGCCGATCAGGCAGAAAAAGCCGGGTCTATTCAGGTGGCGGTTATTCAGCTTGCTAATACCTGTGGCGCGGCAATCGGCGGTTATGCGCTGGATAATATTGGTCTGACTTCGCCGTTGATGTTGTCCGGCACATTGATGTTGCTGACGGCGTTATTGGTCACCGCAAAGGTGAAAATGAAGTAACGTATTTACAGGAGGGGTTACTGCTCTGGCGGGAAAGCTCTCCTGTTCTTCCCCTGATAACCATTGATCAGGCATTGTTCTTATCTTGTTGTTATTTCCATTATTCCGCCTGTATTCATCATTTGCTAATCATGAATCATCATTTTCTCTCATGTTAAAGAAAGGTCATTTAATCTGAACGCATAGCGACAGGGATGACAAATGGCAGGGAAAGCGCATGGGAATGGCGATCGTCGGGGCGATAACACCATATGTGGATTGGGGGATCGTTTACGTCGTCTGACCGCCGGTATTTGCCTGATAACACAAACTATTTTCCCTGTTATGGCTGCTGCCCCTACGCATATTAATCCTGCGCACTCGGATACTGCCGCGTCACTGATCCTGCCGAACGTTAAAACTATTCCATATACCCTGGGTGCGTTGGAATCGCCACCAACGGTCGCGGCACGCTTTGGTATCACCGTTGATGAATTACGTCGCCTGAATCAGTTCCGTACCTTTGCGCGGGGCTTTGACAATGTGCGTCAGGGCGATGAAATAGATGTGCCCCTCATTAACAGTAACAGCCCTGAAGCGCGCAACCTGAAAGCAATGCAGATGGAGCGCGACGGCAAAGATCCGCAAATGCAGGTCGCGGAAATGGCGCAGCAAAGCGGAACACTTTTAGCTCGCGATATGGACAGCGAACAGGCGGCGAGTATGGCGCGTGGCTGGGTGGCTTCTTCTGCATCTGCGCAGGCAACGGACTGGCTCAGCCGTTGGGGAACTGCCCGGGTATCTCTTGGTGTGGATGAAGATTTCAGCCTTAAAAGCTCGTCATTTGAATTTCTCCATCCCTGGTACGAAACGCCGGATAACCTGGTCTTCAGCCAGCACACACTTCACCGTACGGATAATCGCACTCAAACCAACCACGGTATCGGCTGGCGTTATTTCACATCGAGCTGGATGTCTGGCGTCAATATGTTTATCGATCATGACCTGACCCGCTATCACACCCGAACCGGGATGGGCGTTGAATACTGGCGCGATTACCTGAAACTGAGCGGCAACGGTTATCTGCGCCTCAGTAACTGGCGTAGTGCACCGGAACTCGACAATGACTATGAAGCACGTCCGGCGAACGGTTGGGATCTTCGCGCCGAAGGCTGGTTACCGGCCTGGCCGCAGCTGGGCGGCAAGGTGGTCTATGAACAATATTATGGCGATGAAGTGGCGCTGTTTGGTAAAGACGAGCGTCAAAATGATCCTCACGCGATTACCGCAGGTTTGAGTTATACCCCTGTTCCTCTGATCTCCTTTAGTGCCGAGCAACGGCAGGGCAAACAGGGAGAAAACGACACCCGAATTGGTATGGAGTTGACGTTGCAACCCGGCCATTCACTGCAAAAACAGCTCGATCCGGCTGAAGTTGCAGCACGACGTAGCCTTGTGGGCAGTCGCTATGACCTGGTCGATCGTAATAACAATATTGTCCTCGAATATCGCAAGAAAGAGCTGGTGCGGCTGACGCTGACCGATCCGTTGAAAGGCAAGCCGGGTGAGGTTAAATCGCTGGTTTCTTCCTTACAAACCAAATATGCGCTGAAAGGTTATGACATTGAAGCCGCCTCCCTGCAATCAGCGGGCGGAAAAGTAGCTGTTTCCGGCAAGGATATTCAGGTCACTATTCCTCCCTACCGATTCACGGCAATGCCTGAAACCGACAACACTTACCCGATAGCGGTTACAGCGGAAGATTCGAAAGGAAATTTCTCCCGGCGTGAAGAAAGTATGGTGGTCGTGGAAAAACCCACATTAAGCCTCGCCGGTTCAACGCTTTCTGTCGATCTGCAAATCCTGCTTGCTGATGGAAAATCAACCTCAACGCTGACCTATACCGCGCGAGATTCCAGCGGCAAGCCAATCCCAGGTATGACGTTAAAAACACAGGTGAAAGGTTTGCAGGATTTCGCCTTAAGCGAATGGAAAGACAACGGTAACGGAACCTATACCCAAATAGTTACCGCCGGGAAGACGTCTGGCGCGTTATCGCTGATGCCGCAATTTAACGGCGATGATATCGCTAAGACGCCAGCGCTGATTGCTATCGTGGCGAATACAGCATCCCGCGCTGACTCCACGATTGAGACAGACCAGGATAATTACGTCGCGGGTAAGCCGATAGTCGTTAAAGTGACCCTGAGAGATGATAACGGCAACGGGGTTACCGGACGAAAAGAACTTCTCAAACAAACCGTTAAAGTTGACAACACGAAGGCTGATGCCGTTAGTGCCTGGACGGAAGAAAGTGAGGGAATTTACAAAGCAAGCTATACGGCCCATCTCATTGGCGACAAATTAACGGCCCAGCTGACGATGCCCGGCTGGCAAACCAAACATTCGGATGCGTTCAGTATTGCGGGTGATAAAGATACCGCCAAAATCGCTGCGATGCAGATCACCGCGAATAACGCAGTTGCCAGACGCGATCACAATACCGTCGCTGTGACGGTCAGGGATGTGCATCAAAATTTACTGCAGGGACAAAATGTTACCTTCACGGTCGTGAATGGTGCGGCGGTTTTTGCCGATCCAAATGGCGGTATTGTGACGACAGATAAAGACGGGATTGCCAGCGTTAACCTTGCCAGTGACCAGGCGGTAAACAGTCTTATCAAGGCCGAGACCAATGGCAGTAGTCAGTCTGTGGAAGTGAGCTTTATTACTGGCGATATCTCGCAGCTGACCTCCACCATCAAGACAGACGATGTGTCATACACCGCGGGTGGCAAGATAAAAGTGTCAGTTACCCTTATGGATGAGCAGAAAAACCTGGTGAAAGGGATGGCTTCGCTGCTGGCGGGTAGCAGTGTGGTCGAGGTGAGCGGTACAGATAAAAATGAAACGGGTAACTGGAGCGAAGAGTCTGATGGCGTTTACACCAGCACCCGAACCGCGAAGATTGCTGGCGATCGCCATTACGCCACGCTGAAACTATCGACATGGAGTAGCGCGCAGCAATCTGATGCGTATGCCATACGCGAAAGCGGAGCTGTGTTGGCTTATTCCTCCATCGTTACCGACAAAACGGCCTACACCGCAGGCGGTGCGATAAAAGTTACGGTAACACTCAAGGATAGCTATGAAAACCTGGTCGGGGGGCAACGAGACGCTATCAACCAGGCTATCCAGCTGCCAAATACAAAAGCGGAAAGCATCGCCTGGAATGAAGATCAAAAAGGAATTTATACCGCAACGTATACCGCCTTACTCCCTGGCACCGGTTTAAAAGCACAGCTACAGATGTCCGGCTGGGCGAGCGCTCTGACTTCAAATGATTACAGTATTAGTGGCGATGCCGCCAGCGCACAAATTGTCGCGATGCAAGTGACAACGGGTAACCCGGATGTGCTGGCGAATGGCAGCGATCGACATACGGTGAATGTCCGGGTGGAAGATCAGTTTGGCAATGTGCTGCCGGAGCAGACCGTCACCTTTACGGTGACGAAGGGGGCGGCTGTATTTGCCAATGCAGGGCAGAGCGCAGATATCAGGACGGATGCGCATGGCATGGCAGAGGTTGATCTGAGCAGTACCGTAGCGGATGCCAGCACTGTTGAGGCTAAGATCAATCAAAGCAGCGATAGTAAAACGGTGAACTTTATTGCTGATGTTAGCACGGCGCAGGTCGCTGAGCTGGTGGTGACGCAGGACGGCTCAGTGGCTGATGGTTCGACGGCGAACATGCTGCGGGTGAGGGTGACCGATGTGTTCGGGAATGTACTTGCCGGCCAGACGGTCAGCGTGTTGGCGGACAACGGCGCAACGGTCGCTCCGACGGTGATTACAGAGCCGGACGGCACGGTGGAGATCTCAGTCACCAGCCAGACCGCCGGAACCAGTGCGGTCACCGCCAGCATCAACAACAGCAGCCAGAGCCGGAACGTGACGTTTATTGCGGATGTCAGCACGGCGCAGATCGCGGATCTGGTGGTCACCCGGGATAACTCGGTGGCTGACGGTGCAATGGCGAACACGCTGCGGGTGAGGGTGACCGATGCGTTCGGGAATGCGCTGAATGGGCAGACGGTCAGCGTGTTGGCGGATAACGGTGCAACGGTCACTCCGACGGTCACTACAGAGCCGGACGGCACGGTGGAGATCAGTATCACCAGCCAGACGGCGGGAGTCAGTGCAGTCACTGCAACCATCAACAGCAGTACTCAGAGTCAGAACGTGACATTTATCGCCGATGTCAGGACGGCGAAGATCGCGGATCTGGTGGTCATTAAGGACGACTCAGTGGCAGACGGTGCAATGGCGAACACGCTGCGGGCGAGGGTGACCGATGCATTCGGTAATACGTTGGGCGGGCAGACGGTCAGCGTGTTGGCGGATAACGGCGCAACGGTTGCCCCGACAGTCACTACGCAGCCGGACGGCACGGTGGAAATCAGTGTCACCAGTCAGACCGCCGGAACCAGTACAGTCACTGCCAGCATCAACAACAGCAGCCTGAGCCAGAACGTGACGTTTGTCGCCGATGTCAGCACGGCGAAGATCGCTGATCTGGTGGTCATTAAGGATGGTTCAGAGGCAGACGGTTCGACGGCGAACACGCTGCAGGTGAAGGTGACCGATGCGTTCGGGAATGCACTTGCCGGACAGACGGTCAGCGTGATGGCAGGCAACGGCGCAACGGTTGCCCCGACGGTGATTACAGAGCCGGACGGCACGGTGGAGATCTCTGTCACCAGCCAGACGGCAGGAACCAGTACAGTCACCGCCAGCATCAACAACAGCAGCCAGAGCCGGGATGTGACGTTTATCGCCGATGTCAGGACGGCGCAGATCGCGAGTCTGGAGGTGACGCAGGATAACGCCGTGGCTGACGGCGCAATGGCGAACACGCTGCGGGCGAGGGTGACCGATGCGTTCGGTAATGCGCTTGCCGGACAGACGGTCAGCGTGATGGCAGGCAACGGTGCCACGACTGCTCCGACGGTCACCACGCAGCCGGACGGCACGGTGGAGATCTCTGTCACCAGCCAGACGGCGGGGATCAGTACAGTCACTGCAACCATCAACAACAGCACCCTGAGTCAGAACGTGACATTTATCGCCGATGTCAGGACGGCGAAGATAGCGGATCTGGTGGTTATTAAGGATGGTTCAGAGGCGGACGGTTCGACGGCGAACACGCTGCGGGTGAAGGTCACCGATGCGTTCGGTAATACGCTTGCCGGGCAGACGGTGAGCGTGTTGGGAGGCAACGGCGCAACGACTGCCCCGACGGTCATCACAGGGCCAGACGGGACGGTGGAGAGCAGTGTCACCAGCCAGACGGCGGGGATCAGTACAGTCACTGCAACCATCAACAACAGCAGCCTGAGCAGGAACGTGACATTTATCGCCGATGTCAGGACGGCGCAGATCGCGAGTCTGGAGGTGACGCAGGATAACGCCGTGGCTGACGGCGCAATGGCGAACACACTGCGGGTGAAGGTCACCGATGCGTTCGGTAATGTGCTGGCCGGGCAGATGGTCAGCGTGACGGCAGGCAACAGCGCAACGGTTGCTTCGACGGTCACCACGCATCCGGACGGCACGGTGGAGATCTCTGTCACCAGTCAGACGGCGGGTACCAGTACAGTCACCGCCAGCATCAACAGCAGCAGCCAGAGCCAGAGCGTGAAGTTTATTGCCGATGTCAGCACGGCGCAGATTGCGGTGCTGGAAGTGACGCAGGATAACTCAGTGGCAGACGGTTCGACGGCGAACACGCTGCTGGTGAGGGTGACCGATGCGTTCGGTAATACGCTTGCCGGGCAGACGGTCAGCGTGACGGCAGGCAACGGTGCAACGGTTGCCCCGACGGTGATTACAGAGCCGGACGGCACGGTGGAGATCTCTGTCACCAGCCAGACCGCCGGAATCAGTGCGGTCACTGCCAGCATTAACAGCAGCAGCCAGAGCCGGAACGTCACGTTTATCGCCGATGTCAGGACGGCGCAGATCGCGGACCTGGCGGTTATTAAGGACGGCTCAGTGGCGGACGGTTCGACGGCGAACACGCTGCGTGCGAGGGTAACCGATGCATTTGGTAATGCGCTTGCCGGGCAGACGGTGAGCGTGTTGGCGGACAACGGCGCAACGGTGTCTCCGACGGTCATCACAGGGCCGGACGGTACGGTGGAGATCTCTGTCACCAGCCAGACGGCGGGAATCAGTGCGGTCACCGTCAGCATCAACAACAGCACCCTGAGCCAGAACGTGACATTTATCGCTGATGTCAGGACGGCGAAGATAGCGGAGCTGGTCGTTAGCCAGGATAACGCGGTGGCAGACGGTGCGACGGCGAACACGCTGCGGGTGAGGGTGACCGACGCGTTCGGTAATGCGCTTGCCGGGCAGACGGTCAGCGTGTTGGCAGGCAACGGTGCCACGACTGCTCCGACGGTCACCACACAGCCGGACGGCACGGTGGAGATCTCTGTCACCAGCCAGATGGCGGGCACCAGTGCGGTCACCGCCAGCATTAACAGCAGCAGTCAGAGCGGGGATGTCACATTTATCGCCGATGCCAGCACGGCGCAGATCGCGGACCTGGTGGTCATTAAGGATGGTTCAGAGGCGGACGGTTCGACGGCGAACACGCTGCGGGCGAGGGTGACCGATGCGTTCGGTAATGCGCTTGCCGGACAGACGGTCAGCGTGACGGCAGACAACGGTGCAACGTTGTCTCCGACGGTCATCACAGGGCCGGACGGCACGGTGGAGATCAGTGTCACCAGCCAGACGGCGGGAGCCAGTACAGTCACTGCCAGCATCAACAGCAGCAGCCAGAGCCGGAACGTCACGTTTATCGCCGATGTCAGGACGGCGCAGATCGCGAGTCTGGAGGTGAGGCAGGATAACTCAGTGGCAGACGGCGCAATGGCGAACACGCTGCGGGTGAAGGTCACCGATGCGTTCGGCAATGCGCTTGCCGGACAGACGGTCAGCGTGATGGCAGGCAACGGTGCAACGGTTGCTCCGACGGTGATTACAGAGCCGGACGGCACGGTGGAGATCAGTGTCACCAGCCAGACGGCGGGGATCAGTACAGTCACCGCAACCATCAACAGCAGCAGTCAGAGCCGGGATGTGACATTTATCGCCGATGTCAGGACGGCGCAGATCGCGGATCTGGTGGTCATTAAGGATGGTTCAGAGGCGGACGGTTCGACGGCGAACACGCTGCGGGCGAGGGTGACCGATGCGTTCGGTAATACGCTTGCCGGGCAGACGGTGAGCGTGTTGGGAGGCAACGGCGCAACGACTGCCCCGACGGTCATCACAGGGCCAGACGGGACGGTGGAGATCAGTGTCACCAGCCAGACGGCAGGAATCAGTGTGGTCACCGCCAGCATCAACAGCAGCAGCCAGAGCCGGGATGTGACGTTTATCGCCGATGTCAGAACGGCGCAGATCGCGGATCTGGTGGTCATTAAGGACGGCTCAGTGGCTGACGGCGCGACGGCGAATACGCTGCAGGTGAAGGTCACTGATGCTAACGGTAATGCGCTTGCCGGGCAGACGGTCAGCGTGATGGCAGGCAACGGCGCAACGACTGCCCCGACGGTGACCACTCAGCCGGATGGCACGGTGGAAATCTCTGTCACCAGCCAGACCGCCGGAACCAGTGTGGTCACCGCCAGCATCAACAACAGCAGCCAGAGCCAGAACGTCACCTTTGTACCGGGTGATGCATCGCAGCTCACTTCAACCGTTGAAACAAATAAGTCGAACTATACGGTTGGAGAGACAATCACCATCACGGTAACGCTCCGGGATGCGTTCGATAATCTGGTAACCGGTGCAGCTTCACAGTTAGCCGCTAATGGTGTGCTGACGGTGGCTGGCACCGACCCGTCAGAAACGGGAAGCTGGGTTGAATCAGGTGGCGTGTATACCACAACCCGAATGGCGACGATTGCCAGTACCAATCAGCACGCCAACCTGCAATTGCAGTCGTGGAGTGATGGCGTAACGTCAGATCGCTATGACATACAGTCCGGTTCTCCGGCGCAAGCCACATCAACTATCGCCACGGATAAAAACGCATACACCGCTGGCGAGACCATAACCGTCGCCGTGACGCTGAAAGACGCGCACGGTAACCTGGTTGAAGGGGGCGAGTCCTTACTGTCTGGTGATAACGTAATAGTGGAAGGAGCCGTACGTTCAGGAGGATGGTCTGAAAACGCCGGTGTTTATACTGCTACATGGTCGGCGCAAATGGCGGGAGACTCTCACCACGCGACGCTGAAGTTGTCTGAGTGGGGCAGCAGTAAACAATCAGAGAGTTATTCCATCCACAGCGGTGCTCCGGTGCAGGCAAATTCTGCTATCAGGACAGATAAATCGGCATATATCGCCGGGGAGCCATTAACCGTCACAGTAACGTTACGGGATGAGTTTGGTAACCCTGCTTTCGGGCTGACATCAGAAGTCATCGAGTCTTATATTGATAGTTTCGCGGTAGGCGGCGCAACTCCCGATTCTATGCAGTGGGTCGAGCAGAATAATGGTGAATATACCATTGTCTGGACAGCATGGGGTGCCGAGGAAAATCTGGTTGCCAGTCTGAAATTAAAAACATGGGCAGCGGAGATTAAGTCCTCATTATATGGAATACAACCAGGTGCAGCGGCAAAAACTCAATCAACGATTGTCGCGGACAAAACGATATATATCGCTGGGGATAGCATAACGGTGACCGTTGTTCTTAAAGATGCCCAGGGTAACTTTATTACTGATGGTGTTGTTCAGCTTAATGAGGAAAACGTACAAGTCAGGAATGCGGATCCTATCCAGGGCAATAATTGGGTTTACAACGGCAATGGGCAATATCAAAGACAGTATATGGCACATTTTGCGGAAGCGAATTTGAATGCGCAACTGAAGATGGCTGGTTGGAGCGATGCCAATTATTCAAACAATTATACTATCAAACCAGGTGAAGTGAGTCCGCTTGGTTCACAGCTTCGTATACGAGAAGTTTTAGTAGTGGAAGGGGCGGATTTACCTGTCAGTGCTTTATTAGTTGATGATTTTGGAAATCCGGTGGATAACGGTCTGGATTTGCTGGATGATGCAGTGTACTTACAAAATGTAGAAAAGAAAGAAGGGGAAAAATGGAGATATGTGGGTGATGGCATATATGAACGTACATATATGGCCTACCAAGAAGGAGAAAATTTAACTTCATTTATGGAGATTAAAGGTTGGCGTATATACGGGCAACCATCCTATAACATCCTTCCTTTTGTGGAAGTCGAGTCGCTGAGTGTTAATGGTGTAAAATTCAGGGCGACAGATGGTTTTCCAGAAACAGGGTTTGATGGTGCAAAATTCACGCTGTTACTAACCCATAATATGAAAAATACGGATTATAATTGGACGGCTGGGATTTATGGAATTAATGTTGATAGTAATGGAGAAGTAACATTATCTGTGCTGATAAGAAGTGAAGTTACTATTACTGGGAAACCCAAGAATGGTAAAGGGAATGATGTTGTATTTAAATTCAAGATTAAAAAATGGTTTACTAGTTTAGGTGCTAGCAGTAGTAATACCTGGGATATCATAAATACTTCATGTAGCTATGGTCAAATGCCGTCATCTTTAGAATTAGCGCAGCGGCCAAGCGGTGGGGTAGTACCGCGAAAAGTAGGTACGTTGTGGGGCGAATATGGTAATTTAAAAACGTATGGGAACGCTTTTAGCAGTACGGATTATTGGACAAGTACTCAGCTCATGGGAGTACACGAGAAATTTAATCCTGAAACTGGTATATCAGAGCTTGGGACAGGAAAGTCTTCTGGCTTGTGCGTAGAGTATTATTAACGAAGTAATCACTAGATTGCCCTGCTTCAGCAGGGCAATTTATATTCGTTATTACGCAGAAGTACGCATCACACCAATAGTATTAAATTCGTTTTTCACACTGAGCAAACGGGGGTCATGAAGCAAAACATTTGACCATAAATCATTCTCTTTAATTAATTGTTGCCAGCGCTTTTCATATTCTTTTTTACCATACACAGTGTAAATTAACGGCAAAATAACACCATTGATTTTGTTGGTGCTAATATTTGCCAGTAACTTCATAATGTCATTTTTTATAGATGCGCCATAGATCAGAAACTTCGTATAAAGCGAGTTAACACAGGTGTAATCAAGACCATGTTCAGGCTCAAGTTTAAGCAATAAACTTTTGGCTTTATCATTATGTCCTTTCAGTGCCATGAACATAGCCAGAATAGAGGTAATAATTGGATTGTTACAGGTGTTTTGACTGTTAAGATTTAATGCAAAAGATATCGCGTTATCGAGGGGGGATGTGTAATAAAGTATAATTAATTTAAGAATGCTTATACCCATTTTATTGGGTTCAAGAGCAATGCTTTTTTCTATTAGATTAAATGCTCTTGCAAGGTCACCGTTCAAAAAACATAGCAGAGACTGATAATAATAAACGTCTGGCGAATTAGGTTTGAGTAAATGTGCTTGCTTAAATAGCACATTAGACACTGAATGTTCATCTTTTAGCCCACTGATTAAACCCAGTAAACCCAATGCCTGAGAATTTGAAGGGTTAATTTCAAGAGCCTTTTCAATGGAGGTTACTGCCGTAGTTATTGCTTGTTTTTGTTCACTGAGTCCAAGGAGGGCTAATGATATATGGCATTCCGCCAGGCAACAGTAGGGCAAGGTATTTTGCGGTTGCGTACTTACACAATCTCTAAATATTACTAATGCTCGTTTCAAACTCTCTGGTGTATAACGGTACATTTCCATTCTGCCATTCATATACATAACAGCAGAATCCAGAGATGGCATTTGTTGTGTATTAATAGATTTAAAATTAATGTTGGGTATTTTTTCAATAAGAATATTAATTACTTGTGATAATAATACGGAAAGAGGATTATCGGGATTGAAATCAATGCTTTGATGATCAATCAATTTATGTGTTCTGGCATGAATTAACTCAATAAATAAACGCCAGTTTTTACCATAGTGAACGACCTGACCCATAATATAATATTCTGGACCTGTTTTATTGATAAACTGATGGATAGTGGAGAAATCACTGGCCTCATTTGTTACCGAAGCGGGTAAAATATCTAAACCACAAAAAGCATATTTTGAAAGGCCCTGGACAAGTTCGTAATGGAGTTTTAGAACATTGATCGAACCTTCGGTACGAAAGGGAAAAACGGCAAGAGTGGTGGTCGACTTTACCGGTTCATTATCGGTCACAATCACAATAGGTACAGTAAAACGGTATCCACGACCATAGACCGTTTCGATATACTTACACTGTTTATTCTCATGCAAAAGTTTGCGCAATGCATAAATACATCGTGTTAGAGATTCATCACTGGCAACACTCGCGCTCCAGACCTTATCGATAATCTCTTCTTTGCTAACAATTTCACCGTCAGCATTAAGTAATAGAATGATAACGCCAAGTTCTTTCGGTGGAATATGATATTCTTTGTTTTTGAATAATAATATTCCATTGTTTTTTAATACAAAGTCGCCAAATATATATTGTTGTGTAGTATTTTTTCCATGTTGCAGTTGCATAGAACGCTCCTTCCGTTTTCTCTATTCATAGTATTAATTTGATCAATATAAAATAAAGTATTGGCAGAATTGCTCTATCAAAAAACGCTCATTTTGTAAGATTGTGATGAGGAAATGAATGAAAGGTGATGCTTAATAATATAAAGCGCTGGTCCCATTTTTCGGGACCAGATAGTGGATGATAATTGTGGGTGTTACTTAATCAGAAACGTAAATAATCCTTCGCTGAATCAAACAATGCAGTAATGGTTGACGATAATAATTTGATAATCGTATCGTAGGTGGAGTTGGCTGTACTGTATTTAGTCGTGATAACCTGCACGTCGGTTTTCATGTTTTCTGCCTGGCCGTTATAACCCGCCAGCCATGCCTGGTATTCAGCCGTGCTTATTTCGTAGCCGGTGAATTCTTTAGATATATTTTTTTCCTTCCCTTTATCGTCCCTGTGTACCATTGAGTCTGAAGACTGACTCATACTGTCAATAATCTGAGGGTTGGGAATAATAACATACAGACCGCTACCTTGCGGTTCAACTTCGACAATCGGAGAAGGTGTGCGGTGTTTGGGATCGGGTGGAATTACCGGAAGATCTAAAGCGGCGCACCATTTTTCTGCTTCTTCCAGTGGAACACCAATTTTGTCAGCTGGTGCCGGAGGGTATAAAACATAGTCTGGATTGTAATGATAGTGGAAATCACCATTAGGATATTTATCGATATAATAAAAATGCATCAAGGCCTTTTGAAATGCATTGACATCAAAAACTATCGCATCGCCTTTTTTATTAGAGTGAGTCCACTTTCCCATATTGCTTTGGATATGTTCACTGAAGTCCTGCCAGTATGCGCTCATTATCTCAACGCTATTTGCATAGATTTCGAGGTAGTCGCTACCGAGCACACTCATCAAATCAGCAATATCACTGCATATATATTTATCACTTTTAAATTCGCTTGAACTACTGGCAGTTAAAGTACTGCTGGTTTCTGAACTTCTCACTTCAGGTGCAGAACTCTCTAAAGAAGCGATAGCGTGAGTTAAGGTTCCTTTGGTCGTTGCCATTGCAATTGACCCGGTTGTGTTGTCAGCAACGTTAGCCAGGGTTTTTCTCACAGAGTTATGCAGGGTCAATATTTTAGCGGGATCCTTTAACTTTCCGTCAATAGTATTAACATTTTCTGTAAGCTGCAGAACGTTTTTTATCAGCAAATAACTTTCGTGTAAGAGCGCGGATCCTTTCTCTGACAGGTTCTCAGTTGGAAAATTTCTGAGCATGTTTTTAACGAAGTTAAGTTGTATGTCGTGCTGGCATTTCCAGTCTTCATTTCGCGGGCTACATTCACTGACTAAAGTTGATAGTTTCTCAACATCTTTCTTGAGCATAGCGCCAATATTATTATCCTTACTGGCGCTGTTATGAAAATTACCCTCGCTTTCGCTGTTTCCCAGTTGATGAGGCTCCTCACTTTGCGAGGATGCCTCTTTGAGAGGAATGTTTGCATTCTGCTGACGTAGAATATCTATATTTAAATTATTATCTTTATTAATCATGAGTCATTCCTCCTTAAATATAATTAACTATTATTGCAATTATTTATGAGCGAATGCCTTGAACGATAGCGCTATCAGTATCAATAATGGTTTGTATTATTTGTTGTAATAAATTAAGTGCCTGATCTCTTCCTTGAACATCACGACTAATTTGATCCAGATAGCTACTCATAACTGAATGCATAACATTTTTAGCCTGTTCAACAATGTCTTTTTCTGCATGAGTAGTGCTTTCTAGATATCTAGATGTTGCTCGAATTGATTCATTGCTAAGCTGTGAAAGTACATCTGCTTTACCTATAGTAAAATATTTATTATACCTATTGTTATGTTTTGTGCTAATTTTCTCGTTTGTATCTCTAATCTTTTCTAGAGTAGCTTCTTTTTCTTTATCATATGATTTCAGCGCCTCTTCTTTTTCTTTTTCATTAAGATTCGTATCTTTCGTTGTATTTTTTATTTTTTCATCTATTTGTTTGAGAGAAGCTTGTTGCTCTATAACTTCCCTTTTTGACGCGCGCTGTGCATTATCATCAGTTCTTTCGATAGTATGCTCTTGGTCAGGTGTAAGGGTTACCATCTTTTTGGGATGGCTTCTGTAATTTGCTACGGCAGATGCCGAGGCCCCGACTGCGCCAACTCCTGACCCGATAATAACACCTATCGAACTTGCTGCTGTGGCGCGTTCGGTTTCTTTTCTCTGATACTGGACAAGTTGTTCAAAAACATTGCTCATAATAGCCTCAGACATAGCTGAGGCTTTATACATTGATGTGAATACCCTTAAAAATTCCTCCATAACAGCTTGTTGTCGCATGGTCAAATTATCTAGCATATCAAGGATATTAAATTTAGATATTTTAATAGTGGTCTGCTCTGTAGAACTGCTTGATTGACTGGATGTAATTGTAGGTTTGTTAAGGTCACCCCTCAAATTATCTAGCGTATTCCTTGAATAATTAAGATTATCCAATAGTTTTACTCTTAGTTCCGGACAGACTTCTCTGTCTGTATTTTTTAATATTATAAACTGAGAGCTTATGTCATGCTTAATATCTTTAAGGTTATAGTATTGCACAATTTTATTATCATTTGGTATGTTGTTTTCTTTACTATAATCTCTATCAAAGATTGTTTTATCGAGATTGTTAATATTATGTGTGCTGGTCGCATTTTTAATTTCATAGGTGGCCATGTTAGAACCCTCTTATACGATAGAATGGGAAGCAAATTTTAAGGTTTCAGTTCGGTGTTGTAATACTCTTACCATCTGACTTACCTCTTGTTCGACGGTTTTATCCACCCTTTGCAATACTGAAAGCATTTGTTCACGCGTTTTTGATAGATTACTCATGTCCTGTTGTAAAATTGCCATGTCGGCAGAGTTTTCAGCAACACAATAATTCATTATCGATGTTGCTGTTTCACAGATAGCTAAGCCTATTTTCTCCAGAGCATTACTTATCTTGGCAATCAACTTCAAAACTACGACTGATGTTTGTATCATGCTGCATACTCTGTTTAATACCTTTATAATATTTTTTGAAACGGATTTAATAATAGATTCAATGGTTGATTTTATAGTGCTTGTTATTTCTTTGGTGACTTCTTCTGCGGCTGTTTTTGATAATGCAGAAACAACGGCCCCTATTGCTACAGAACATATTACAGCTGCACCAATCATTACTGTCGCCATGACAATAGAAGCGGCTGCACTTGCGTAAATACTTTTAACCAGTTCAATCGTATCTTGATCGACACCAATAACGTCCAGAAGCGCGGTGATTGCGAGCAGAGTGGGATCAACTGTTTTAATAGCAGCCGAAAGACCTTCTACAACTTTCCCTAAAATCCAGCCGGTAGCCGTGGTGCCCAGAGCGATTTGACAAGTGATATCTACACCTAATACTACTGCGCCCGCTATTCCTCCAATAAGTGCCAATGCACCCGCAATACTTGAACCACCACTTGGAACTGCAGCAAGAAGACCAACAACAATTAAGATTGCGCTCATGGCAATGGTAGCTACAGTTACACACTCATTAACGATTTTTACAACTTTTGTCCATTTAGTATATTTACGCGCTGTTTCATTGAGTTTATTTTCCCTGACATGGTTAATCTCTTTCATTACCTCAGACTGATTTTTAATAGATTCGCAATTGGTATCACCAATAACTTCCATTACTGAGGTAATCAAAAGGATAAATGTGGCTGTCGCGTTTCTGTTTTTCTGGTTTTCCTGGGTCAGGCAAATATTGGTGGTAAAGTTATTAATCTGTTCTTGCTGTTGAATTTCGTCAAAAATTTCCATACTTTGGCCGATCGCAGCATCAGCATCCATAATGGCTGTATTTAACGATTTCTCAGCTAACGATTTTTTTTGTAATGATAGCGTGAGTGTTTTCTCAGCCGCATTTTTTTGCGTCAGCACTTTATTATATTGCGGATCGCCAGGTTGCAGTTGCGACAGCTCTTGATTCAATGCATTGACTTTTTTCTCCAGCGATTGCACCTTTTTATCGACCGCATTGTAATTATTATTGGCCTGATGCATGATGTCGTCGGCTTTTTGCGCGGAATCTAATGACGAGGAGTAAGCGTCACTTAATTCACGAAACTTATTATGTGCCATTTCGTGTCGAAGCAGGGTGCTGTCAAGGTTATTATGCAATCGTGTTGTAATATCCTGATCGGCAATGCCTGTTAGATTACCCAAAATCATCGTCAGGCGGGCATCGTTCGTCTTTGCTGTAGTGGCGTTGTCTGAATCTAAAACCTGCATTTCAGGCGGAGCAAGCATCGGTTTGTTTTCAAGACGAGCGCGAATATCATTATCAAGGGATTTCGGGTTTTTATTAAGCCGCATGGGATCAACTTGCGTTTTGCTGCTGTCCTGCAGTCTTTTTTCCGCATCGCTATACTGTGTGCGCAATGTTTCGCTGATTTGTTCAAACGTGATCGTTTGTCCCGTAATCGGTGCCGACATAATTCACCTCCTTTTTAAGCTATCATCGGGTGTAATTAATTCTTTTTTATTTAACTCATGGCAGATGTTTATTCCCATCTAAAATGGCATCAACGGGAAAGTAAGCAATGTGTTTATTGTTATTCTTCTCATTTATTTTATCGCTATGGTTATTTTTAAATCAACCGGGGCTTTCTCATGATATTTCCTGGTTAACTCTTCAGGCGTAAAAGAAGAGTTTTTTCCGTTTATGTTCATTTTGCCGACTCACTCTGTTTGAACTTCCTCTTCGGTATTGGCTGTCAAGAGTTCAAGATAAGCAGTAGCCATCTCTTTAATTTTTTCATTTTGGCTGTAGGTTACGACTGTATTAAATAACTCCGTGGCCATTTTAGTGTTTTTTAAGCCCATCTGGCACTGGCCCATGTAATAAACCAAAGAGAAATCGTTATCGGGAGATAGCATTAAACAGATATGATACATGTCGAATGCCTTTTGATAATCTTTCTTCAACTGACAGACGGCGGCATATCCTTTTAAATAGTTATAATTTTGGAAATCATAAATACAGAGAAATTTAAAAAAGAGTTCAGCTTCGTCAAGTCTTCCTTTTTCATAAAAGTTATAAGCGTAAGCATAAACGCCTTCAAGTGTATCCGGAGTAATGCCATGCAGCTCTGCAAGTGTTGCTCCCATACCTAGTGCACGTTCGAACTTACTGGCAATTTCTTTATTTTCTTCTAAATCCAGATTTGCGCTTTCCATCTCTACTCTCTCCTTTCGAACATTCTTTGTGCAGACTTCACCATTTTTTAGAGGGTGGTGATATCAAAATTCGCTCATTTTTATGCCCATCCGTTGGGCTTCCTTTTCTTCATTAAAAACAAGTATTGTTTCAATGAGATAAGATTTTCTATGTGATGAAATGAAAACAATGTAGAGGGAAATTCCTCCACAATCCTGATGAACGGGTGCAATTTTGATTGGAATTTGAAAAAGCAGGTGATTTACTGATGTGCGAGCGTACGTCAGCGGCTGCTGGCCTGAGCGCGGAGGTGTGCGAAATTCACATATCCGGGCATTCCACCTTACCCAGCGCTTCCCAGTAGTTATTCTGATTATTACGCTCCATCGCCACAATAGCTTCGCGGATATGTTGTTTGTTATTCTCATCAGACAACATTAATTTTTCCCACGCTTCGTCTGATAATGACGCCTGTGGCGTGCAAATTTTACGTAAATCTTGCAATACCGTGGTCTTTTCTTTTGCCGACTGTAGAGAACTGAATGGCGATTCGGCCTGAGAAATGGCTGAAAAAGTCAGGAATACGGTAATCATGAGTAGCATCGTTGGCTTCATAGCTGCAACCTTCTGCAAATGTGCATCGAATGAAGCATAAGTGTAGTTTGCTTTTGCCGCTCTCATCATGCTGTACGAAAGGTGTTTGCGTGGTCAGTAAGAAGTGCCAGTTTTATATACCTTTTTCTTCTATTCGATAGCTTTTCGTTTTTTAAATCGTAGTGATCTTGCCATTATAGTCAGTTAACGATTAAAAAAAGGATAAAAAAGTGAAACTGACAACACATCATCTACGGGTGGGGGCCTCATTATTGCTGGCAGGAATTCTGCTGGCAGGTTGCGACCAGAGCAACAGCGATGAAAAGCACATTAAAGTGGGCGTTATTAATGGCGCAGAACAAGATGTCGCGGAAGTCGCTAAAAAGGTGGCAAAAGAGAAGTATGGCCTCGATGTTGAACTGGTAGGATTTAGCGGTTCGTTGCTACCGAACGATGCGACAAATCATGGCGAGCTTGATGCGAACGTCTTCCAGCATCGCCCCTTTCTTGAACAAGATAATCAGGCGCATGGTTATAAACTGGTAGCGGTGGGAAATACGTTTGTCTTCCCCATGGCGGGTTATTCCAAAAAAATCAAAACCGTGGCGCAAATAAAAGAAGGCGCGACAGTGGCGATCCCCAACGACCCGACCAACCTTGGTCGCGCGCTTTTACTGTTGCAAAAAGAGAAGCTAATTACTCTGAAAGAGGGAAAAGGGTTACTACCTACCGCGCTGGATATAACCGAGAATCCTCGTCATTTGCAGATTATGGAACTCGAGGGGGCACAGCTCCCGCGCGTACTGGATGATCCCAAAGTTGATGTGGCGATTATCAGCACCACTTACATTCAGCAGACCGGGCTTTCTCCGGTGCACGACAGCGTATTTATTGAAGATAAGAATTCGCCGTATGTGAATATTCTGGTGGCACGGGAAGATAATAAGAATGCAGAAAACGTGAAGGAATTTCTGCAATCTTATCAATCGCCCGAAGTCGCTAAAGCGGCAGAAACCATCTTTAACGGTGGCGCGGTGCCTGGCTGGTAATTCTCACTCATGCCGCGCCGGACGATTTATTTTTCTGGCGCGGCGACGAGAATCCATTGAAATCAAAATCACCGATGACAGAATCAGCAGCGTTCCCAGCCAGTCCGGCAATGTGAACGTGATCCCCAGCAACAGCAAAGAGAGCAGCGCGCTACTTAATGGTTCTGCACAGCTCAGAATGCTGGCTTTTGGCCCGCCAATGAGCTGTGCGCCTTTCAGATATAGACTAAAGGTTAGCGAAGTTCCGATTACCACCAGATAGAAAAACGCCAGAATCAGGCTGCCATTAACCACGAAGTTTGTTCCTTGCCCGGCATAGAAGGGCAGCAGGATCAGACCACCGATCAGCATACTCCAGCCGACGACCGGTAACGTGCCATAGCGGGCAATCAGCGTTGAGGGATAGGTGGTATAGAATGCAGCAGCAAATGCCGAGGCAATGCCCCAGAATAACGCGGCCGGAGAGATCGATAATGACGTCGGATTACCGTGTGTCACCAATAAAAAAGTCCCGATCAGCGATGTCAAAATAGCGCAGAAAACCAGAATGCCCGGGCGAGATTTACGCACCAGTGAGAACCAGGCGACGATAATCGTCGGTGAGAGGAATTGCAGCACCGTTGCCGTGGCAGCATTCGATTTTTCAATGGTTAGTAAAAAAGTGAGCTGTACGGTTAGCGCACCAACCACGGAAAAAATCAGCAGACTAATGGCATCTTTGTGATTGTTAATAATAGAAAAGATTTTATCGCCATGCACAAATGACAGCGTCAGCAGAATCAAACCGGCGAATATCAAACGCGTCATAGTCAAAAACTGCGACGACATCTGGCTTTGCTCCATGATGTATTGCGCGCAGACCCCTGAACTTCCCCACAACACGGCGGCAATCA
>OJIX01000397.1_pt1 | contig 20855 bp, 14 predicted proteins | sample 1595981 | NCBI WGS metagenome assembly OJIX01 (sample SAMEA4350138, study PRJEB24818) | metagenome | biome: human; feature: gut; material: faeces | place: Denmark | collected 2013-09 | reverse complement strand
GATTTTGCCTGCAAATAACGTTTAACCGTATTGCGGGAGATCCCCAGTTCTCTGGCAATCGCCCGGCTACTCATTCCCTGCTTGTGCAGGATTTTAATTTCCATAACTGTCTCAAAAGTGACCATAAACTCTCCTGAATCAGGAGAGCAGATTACCCCCTGGATCTGATTTCAGGCGTTGGGTGTGGATCACTATTGCACCGTTCGTGACACCAAGGAAGCGGACTACGTTCTCTATGATGGCGATGGCCTTGAGCTACTTATCAAATCCAGCGGGAGTAAAATCTGGCAGTTTCGCTACATTCGCCCTGTCACCAAGAAACGTGCGAAGAAGAGCATAGGCCCCTACCCGTCAGTTACGCTTGCCGATGCCAGAAACTACCGGGCAGAGTCACGCTCTCTCCTGGCGAAACAAATCGATCCACAGGAACATCAGCAAGAACAACTTCGCAGTTCGCTTGAAGCTAAAACCAATACTTTCCAACTCGTGGCTGAACGATGATGGAATGTGAAGAAAGCCAGCGTGACAGAGGACTATGCCGACGATATCTGGCGCTCTATTGAAGAGATGTCTTTCCTGCAATTGGCGACGTTAGCGTTACAGATATTAAAGCTCACACACTGGTTCAGGCCGTCCAACCGGTTCAGGCCAGAGGAGCAAAACCGTTTGTCGCCTGTGCCAGCGCATTAATGAGGTCATGACCTATGCCCAAAACACATGGCTGATTGATGCTGTTCCCAGCGTTAATATTGGTAAAGCCTTCGAGAAGCCTCAGTAAAAGAACATGCCCAGCATTCGACCGGATCAGCTACCTCAACTGATGCAGACAATGCGAACAGCCAGCATTAGCCTTTCCACACGCTGCCTGTTCATGTGGCAACTTCTTACTATTACCCGCCCTGCCGAAGCGGCTGAAGCTCGCTGGGAAGAGATAGACATAGAAGCACAAGAGTGGAAGATTCCTGCAGCACGCATGAAAACGAACCGCGACCATACTGTTCCATTGTCAGATGAAGCAATTGCGATACTGGAGATGATGAAGCCGTTAAGTGGAAATCGAGAATTTATCTTTCCCAGCCGCATCAAGCCAAACCAGCCGATGAACAGTCAGACCGTAAACGCATAGCTAAAACGCGCAGGTTTTGGTGGGGTGCTCGTTTCACACGGCCTGCGATCTATCGCCAGTACAGCCCTTAATGAACAAGGCTTTCCGCCTGATGCCATTGAGGCAGCACTTGCCCATGTAGACAAGAATGAAGTTCGTCGCTCTTATAACCGCAGCGATTACCTGGAGCAGCGTCGTCCAATGATGCAGTGGTGGACGAATTTTGTTCAAGCGGCAGATCGTGGAAGTATTATTGAAGGTGGGATGAAAGGAATGCGATTGGTTGGATAACGATTCACTCTGCCTACGTTATTACAAATAGCGTCCGATTAGAGGTGTGATTCATAGACATCGTTTCAATTTTCTCAGTTCAAGTTCAAGCTTGTAATTCTGTTCCTGTATATGCTCTTCATTGGGCTGATACTTTGCATGAACGGCATCGGAGTATGGTGTTTTCTCAGCAAGTTCAAAGTAGCGCTCCATCGGAGTTTTACCGTTGTGAGCGCTATGAGGACGTTCCCAGTTATAGTAATGCTGCCATTCTGCCTGCAGTTCCTTCAGGTCATCAGCAGAAAGATCTACGGTAGCGTAAGACTCTGCTTTGTCTGTCTTTTGGGAACGTTCAACCTTTCCGTTAAGATGAGGTGACGCTGGCTTATTTGGACGAAACTTGATGCCGTATTATTTTAATCTTTCCTGCACTTTAACGGCAAAAAATTCTCTTCTCCGGTCTGTCTGAGAGCGCTATATCGGGAAAGGCATTTCTTCAATAACACAATCAATAAAATCCAGTGAGTTTACCGCCGTGCGACGAGAGTAGAGCCTCAGGACTCTGTAGCGAGTGCAATCATCAACAGATGTGTACTGATATAAGCCGGGGCCAATTTTACAGGTATCCATCTGAACCCGATCACCGGGAACAGGGCGTTCGTAGCGAATGAAATCAACTTCACGCCGAAATTTAACAACAGGTTTAACCTGATTCTGGCAAAGGACTTTGTGGATTGTTGCTATTGCCAGTGAGTCGTTTTAACTCGCTTTGAATACGTCTTGCACCCAGATTTCGCTGAGAACGTAACTCCAGAATCAGAGCGACTTCGCAAGTACCGGTTTTCGTTGATGGTGAACGCTTGAGGCGACGGCATATAAATCCCGCATCACCGGACGTTTCATAGAATTTTACCCACTGTAGCCGCTGCTGAATTTCCCTGTACATAGTGAGGTATTATAGTGAAACGATGTCTATGAATCACACAATTCAAAAATGACGATCAAACAATTCTGTGAACAGGAACATATTCTGGTGTCCACAGAAGGTCATTTTACTGGTGTAACGGATGAGGTACTGGCTGAGTTAAATCTCAAGCGACGTGTCGGTATTCTGTTAACAGCTTTTTGGTGATACCAGACATATTACGATTAACTGACATGATTGCTGTTGTACCCAGCCGTATGGTCCCGAACAACAGTGACCTTACTATCATTCCCTTACCGATTAAAATTCCAGGCTTCACTAAAAGCATGGCGTGGCACGAGCGTACTCATCATGATCCAGCCCATCAATGGATTCGCGCTTTGTGCTTTGAGATAAACCAGCACTCCACAACGGTGATATAAGTTTTCTTATTCAGATCATAAAGAATAACGATTGGCATTATAACACAATAATCTCAATAATTGTTGCTGCCACATTGAATACGGCTTCTGAAGCAACATGCTCAGCACAATTAATTACCGTAACTGGAGAAATTTATGAACGAGATTAACTGGCCTGAAGGTTTTGTTCCTGGTTTTACTGATAACTTTGTTTCCAATGAAATGATTATCTCTGGTCTTAATGTTAAAGATATCTGGCCGCTTCTGAGTCAGCCATTCCTGTGGCCAAAAATTGTGCTGATATTCGCTTTTACGATAACAAAAAGCCAGAACTGGAAAATGGGGTGCGTTTCTATTTCAAAACCTTTGGTTTTCCTGTTGAAGCTCAGGTTGTGGAGTTTGTCCCACCGATGGAAGGCAAACCTGCTCGTCTGGCCTGGCACGGATGGTCCGGTGAAGAAAATACTACTCAACGTCTCGATGTACATCATGCATGGTTACTGGAGGATCTTTCCAGTAACCGGGTACGTATCCTGACGCAGGAAACACAGAACGGAGTTCCGGCAAAAGAACTGGCAAATACTCGCCCGAACCCAATGCTGAATGGTCACCAGGCATGGCTTGATGGCCTAGTTGAAGCAGCAACGAAATAATGACTGACTTTCTACTGTCATATCACTAAGGTTGCGCTTAATCGCAACCTCAAAAATTTTTATCACTTTTTTACTCTTACTATTAGCCACGGGTAAAAAGTGGCGTTTTCGCAACCAGTGAACGGTCACCTAAAAAATCACCGAAATTCTTATCAGTAGCTGAAGTAATGGTATTGCCGAGGACCATGTAAATCGTCTGAAAATGATGAAACTACAGATGTATGGTTGTTCTGGATTCGAATTACTGAGGCGAAGGGAAATGAGTCCACTGGCATGAAAATCTCCCCTAAGTTGGGGGAAGTGCCACTTTCATTAGAGGGTGTCCAACATCATCAGTTTGTTAACGAAGGAGAGCGCTATTCCAACTATGCTTCGCATGGACAATAATCCAAAATTTATCTTGCTGACACAGGCTGAACAGGCAGAGAAATATGCATTAAAACCGTAGGTTATCCAGCCGGGTAAGCCAAAGCTGAACGCGCTCATTGAGCACTTTAACCGGACATATTGCACAAAAATATTTAATTTTCATTTATTCAGAATGCTGTATTAACAATGTTAACTCACAGAAAATAATTATCAAAAGCAGTATATAAACATATTCAGTTCAAATATCATCGTAATTTGATTTTGAGAAACATGTTTCACTTTTGTTTGTTTTTATTATGAGAGCAAAATGCGAGCTTCTTGTGAGAAAGATTTTCGTGTCTATAAAAAGGCCTGCCAGATGGCAGGCCAGATTTAAACGTCTGTCAGAAAGAATAACGGAAGTTAGCGTTTATCGCATTGTCCACGTTATATTTCCCGAACGCCGATTTTTCCAGCTCCAAGCCAAAACGCATATTATCCTTAATTTCCGCATTCATCCCCACATTCATCAGCATTCTGCTGTCCTTTTCACCTTCAAAACGTTTCTCTCCGGATGCATCCCGCAGAACCGTTTCTCCGTTCGCCAGCAGGTCGAACTGGTAACCCAGCCCGGCTCGCGCGGTAATTTTCCAGTCGTCTCCGGAGAAGGTTCTTCCCACGTCAACACCGGTACGGCCAATCAGTGGGTTATAATCCTTGTCTTTCATGCTCAGGGCCATTCCCCGGTCTTCCCAGCTAAAAGATTTTCCTGACACAGAACCGTAAACCAGCTCCATCTGTGGCTCCACCCAGGACTCTTCCGACAGGTGGTAACGATACCCGACCTCTGCACCGGCATACCAGGAATGAGAGCTGTAGTCTTTTGTACCAAGAGACGCAAAACTCGCCGTGTACTGATTGTCGTGATGGAGATATTTACCAATCAGGTCAAAATAAGCCCCGGAATCAAAGAGTGCTGAAGCGTACAACCCTCCCCCCACGGATTTGGTTTTACCACTGAAGGCGTGGCTGCTTGCATTGCTGTCTGTATAGGTCAGTAATGCACCCGTGAACAAATCCACACCGTCCAGCTCATGCTTTCTGTCGGCACCAATCTGAACGTGAGTGTAGTTATCGCTGTAACCACCATCTGCCGAACCGGTACCGTTCATGATGCGCGCCCAGACGCCGGCATCCCCCTGAGTATCCCGCAGGTCACCCATACGCTTGTTCAGATTATTGACCTCTGTCAGGAAGGATTTATAACCTGACGCCATAAAGTCCGTTGCGGTTTTCGAGGCACCGGCATCAGAGACGGTCTGATACCCTGTCAGCATCCATTTTGTGGCATCATCCGTTTTTTCTGTGCTGATTACCGGCGTGACATTACTGAAACCAATCTGCTGCGTTCCTGCAGTGAACGTTTTCTCGTCACTCCCTTTCGGTGCGGTAATTAACGTCACGTTCATTTCACTGGCTGGCTTGTTTAAAAAGTCGACCAGGACGGTATTATTACTGCCCAACAGTTTATTCGTGACATTCAGCTGGTCAGCCTGACTGTTGTTGGTATGCATCAGGAATGTGGCGTTATTTGCGTTAAGCTCTTTTACCCGCAGGGTGGCAAAGTCTTTCCCGCCCCCCAGTTCAACTCGTCCCCCCGTACTCTTCAGCGTTCCGATCGTTGAGTTTCCGTCAGAGTACCACAGAGCATTGTTCATATTTACCGTACTCTGCTCACCCGTAATGTTGCCACTCAGAACCGCGTTATATCCCTTCATCAGGGAGCTGAATAACGGAGAATCCGTCTCAGCATCACCGTCTCCCAGATTAATGGTTGCCGCCGTGGTTCCTGCATGAATATCCGAACTCAGATAGCCCATGTTTTTAACAGAAAGGCTGGCCTTATCTCCGAGGTTAATCCCTTCCGTTGTAGAAATCACAGGGGAGTAATACTCCTGTTTCTGTGCAGAAGGTGTCCCCGTCAGGATCAGGGAGGCATTTTCTTTTACGTCCACAGCCCCGGTGCTGAAAATACCGCCCTGAGCCGTTAGTTTTGCTCCTTTTTCGAGGGTCAGGCTGCTGTTGACAAAGCTGCCAACACGATCAAAAACAGCATTCTGTGAGGTCACACTCACGGAGCTGTCATAAGCCTCGATACCACCGGTAAATTTATTACCAATATCCAGTAATGAGTGATTATTCAGCGTAACATTTCCAAAATAACTGCTGCTCTCAGGAGAAACAGATACACCATCTTTAATATCCTGCCGAAAACCGAAGCCATCTCCCGTGATGTTTTTGCCGTCATACATATCAATATGTACTTTTGTATCTTTTCCACTTAAAGACAGAGTGGAATTATTGGCAGAAATATCACCAACAACAATAGCATTACGGCCAACGATAAAATCTGAATTTATCAGATTCAATGTCTTAAACTTAAACAGACGATTTTCCCAGTCAGGTTGCTCAAATGATGATACCTGATTATTGGTCTTATAATCTGTATTATTATTTTTATTGGCTGAGTTTTCCTGTTGCTGTATGCCTGAAACATAATCCTTTTCACAAATAACTCCTGGCAGCATGCAGGTAACCCCACCCTCTCTAAAAACAGCATGAGATGTAGCATGTCCCTGCATGGTGAGCTGGCTATTCTTAATGTTAATGTCATTTGTAATATCGACATTACCGTCCAGAATCAGGCGACTATTATTTTTTTGGGTATCAAACTGGTGGTTTATCTCTGTATTACCTGAAACAGAACCATGATACATATAGTTTGACTGATTATTAACAGAAAGAACTGCTTTCTGCACTGCACTATTTGTTATGAGTGCTCCTATATCTGTCGCTGCAATTTTATTAAAACTCTGGTCATAACCATTTAAATCCAGAGTACCACCATTTTCAGTAAAGAAAATACCTCTATAGTCATTGTTCTGGTTAAGCGCTGCACTATGATTAATTTTTACAACACCATGACCACTGGCCATATAAATATTATCAAATGCATTAGCGCTATTTAATACGACAAGACCATCCCCCGTTTTAAGATTATTACCTTGAGAAACATTAACATTCAATGTACCTGCACCAATTTTATGCAGGTTATCACCGACAACCCCTTTCACATTCCAGTCGACTGTAGTATTGTCACCAATATCCAGCCCGGCACCCTTGAATGTTTTATTATTACCAGTGACAGTATAATGATGCCCTGCATCAAAAATGAGACCACCAGAGCCAATGTTTACGTCATTGTCGAAATTAATACTTCCACCACCACTAAAACTTAGATCTTTATAGTTATTATTATTTTTTTCCACTGCTGTATTATTACCAGCTAACGTAAAACTGTCACTATTAAGCGACATTGTATTATTGTTTAACTGGACTTTTTGAGTAAATTTGTTTTTTAAACCATTAACTGTATTTTCATCATACTGATTCAGAATAGACCAAACATCTGCACCACTGGATGCTATTCCAAATAAAGTACCAAGCATAACCCATTCTTTTTTTTACGTTATCATACAGATAGAAACCGGAACCACTGTCTCCACCGGTAGTTTCATTATAAAAAGGTGTCGTGTTATTATATGGTCTTTTGTTATCCCAGTTTAACTGAAACATTGAAGCGCTTAACAAAAGAGGATTGTATACCTGTCCTGTACTATATGTATTACCATTTTGAACGGTATAAGTCGTCCCAGCCCCAACCCTGAAACCAATGATTTTTTTCTCACCATTGATCTCCACACCATAACGTTCAAGAGCATCATGACTATTGAGAGAAAAATCTACTGAATTTTTTACCCCTGTTGTTTCAACAACAAACTTATCAAGTCGTGTTACAGCAAAATCTCCATTCGTCATCCGGTCTATATATTTATATGAGCTTTGTCCCCAGTTTTGGGTGCTTATTGCATGATGAGTTGTTCCGTTATGGGTTGCTGTGACACTATAAGCTCCACCTATAGATGTAGTAGCGCCTTTATTTGAGGCCGGCGAGAAATCAGGAATTGGAACATTTGGAAAATTAAACGTCTGGCCATTCTTGAGTTGAATTGAAACATTGGTCGCACCAGCTTTAAACACCCCCTTATTTTGTGCGAGGTCTAAATAATCTCTAGCCCATACATTATCAATATTTAGTTGAGCAGCCTGAGATGCGCTTAAAAAAGCACCATACAATGATAGATTAAATAATGCTAAAAGGCTGCCGCGAGCGGCTTTCTTCATAACTCTGGAGGCCAGTTCGGATACAGCAATCAGCCCCCCTGTCGCGTGACAATATTTTAATGCGTATATTTTATTCATGATTTTCACATAATGTTTTTATCACCAGATCTGAAGTCCATTATGAAACCAATTAGATAAAAACAATTTCAGTATTGATAACAAAGCTCTCAACCATAAGAGCCACAAACTAACAACTCATCAATGTTTATATCTTATGAAAAAGCCCAAATCAACCCAGCAAACAAATAACAAACAATAACCCCCCCTTATTAATTATTAGTAAATAATTTTATCTCATTTAACTCATTAATTAATACCCTGCATAACAAAAAGAATGCACAACCCCCCCCCCTCGATTGTGATTTTTATTTTAATGGTAACAAACAACAAAAAAATAGATAACAATAAAATACTTCTAATAATTAACAAAAAAAACCACTCTCAATGCAATAAAACATGGGAGTACATTATAATATTTAATTCCTGAGCACAGTTTCGTTTTGCATCCCAAACATTGAACGTCAGTATCGGAGAGTCCAAAAGAGCCGGTATCAGTCATATTTTATATCTGTACACCTGAGATGTACTCGTTGCGACGAATACATCTCATTTCAAATTTACTGCATAGTATCTATAGTTGTGCAGTATCAATTCCTCGAATATGCTTCAGATGCACTGTAAATGGGTTTAATCACTCGAACGAGCTCAGGTATTTCACACCTGGTACCCAAAGGTATTTCATAAGATGTTCTCATAGTAAATACACCGACAACATCACCTCTCTCTCCCGGAGCCATGATGAAGGTACCCACATTGTTAAAAACATAGAGTCCACCATTTGAAGAATTCGATATATTTATACTAAAATGTGCATTTGGTAAAACTAATGATTTTTCTGAAAAATGCTGACGCGCGAGAAATATTCGCTCATGCATTAACAAAAAAGCAGGAACAGTAAACGATTGATAGAAAGAGGAACATATAGCAGCAACAAATTCAGGCTGACACAGTACCGCAGTCAAAAGGGCCTTTTGTTCTTCTCCAACATGACTTTTAGAGACCAAGATAACAGCCTGATCATAATCAATACCGTTATTTATGATGTTTGAGGGAGGAGAAGAGCCTGTATCTTTAAGACCAATAAAATGACAAAGAAGTTGCTGAGCTTCACGAGATAAACTTACACCATTAATAGAGACGTCTGAGTTTCCAAGCCCTCTGAACGTATCTGCATATATAGAATTCAGGGGGCTTACGCCAGAAAGGGGATTCGTTTTTTCACTATAAGGAACTATTGCTGTTGAAAGTTTGGCAGCAAAATTACATAAAAAACGCATGCCATCAGCCCCATTCACCTCAATTTCCGGTAAAGAATGATGTTTTTTAATATATGGCATATGCAAAGCAACAGGTAATGATTTCAGTAAACAATCTTGTTTATTTCTTTCAGGAAATATGGAAACCTCATCCCCTTCTGGGGTAGTAACAGCTATTTCAATCAGCTCACTTTTTGTGACTGAAATGGTTAGCCTGGAGCCATCCGAAAAACTTGCCTGCACTTTTCCTGCTTCATTACTACTTGGTAATATCGGTTTTAATATACTTAATACATCCAATAATAATCGGTCGTCACCTTTATACTCCGACCTACAATGGCTTAAACCTAAGTAGCTTAGAATTCGCTCAGCCCATGGCTTGTCAGACCAGTTATTTTCCAGGTAAGAACTTACGTCTAATACCGATTCCAGAGCGAATAAAGCTGAATTTGACTGAGCTGAATTTGACTGAATAGACCTCAGTTGAGAAATGCCATTTATCATTACACATCCTTTTTATTCATTATTAGAACTTAAATTCTGGCAGACAGAAATATAACATACAGTGATTATATTGAGTAACTAATTGTATGAATCCACATCGTTATTACCTCCACTTAAATCGAACATTTCATCAACAGAACACAGGCATAGGGTTATACCTAAGGAGTATCTTACACAAAGAATCGAAGTGATTGCTGGCGAACCTACAGCCAAAGAAAACTCCCGAATCGTTGTGCTACTCATGACGCCAGCTAATTTAGTTTTTCTTTCTCTGGTTTTCAGGAAACATGTTTTTTCAAAAAAAATTCATGAATAATTTTAAATCACATCAAAACAAACGAAAAAAAGACTAATTTTTTAGTTTTTTAGAAATCCATCCTTAAATAAACTTAATATTACTCCCTATTCCATATAGTAATTATTTACAAAATACCATTAATATCATTAATATCATCTACGTATAAAAACTTTATCAACATACAAGATATCATCTTACAAACCTCAACTCAAGATATTAATTAACTCCTGTATCGAGATACAGATTTACTATCTAAAGTATTCACTCAAGAATTCATCGTAATTAAGCACTCAATCATCTTTTTCGCCTTCAAAATACCTATCTCAGGATGCATTTCTCTCAATTCGCCATTTAACTCTTATCTGGTTAAGTAGAAAAAATCCAACCGAAGAAATGGCTCCAGAAATCAGCATGGAAGCATTGAAATACTTATATCGCGTGTATATAATTGCATATTCTGTTTTTGTATTATCTTAATGATGAGTATAATTATTTAACAGGTAAGCAGAGAACAAAATTTGGTCAGGTAGTATATATGTTTAGTATTAATAGTTGTGTGAGAAATTTCCCCATATATCAAAAATACCATACCCGTCCGATGAGTTTAACAATGTCCATATCATTCTCAGAACGGGAAAATAAATTATTATCAGATGCCATATTAAATCTTGACAATGACAACATTATTGTTTGCGAAAGGCATGACCGCGCAAATGCTAGATTCTTTTTAATAAAATTAATTGAAAGCGGAAAAGTTGATAATATTTATCTTGAGCTTCCAGATCTTACATGCGATCTGTTCGGAGGGGATGAACGAACGAAGTTCAGCATGTATTTGAACGATCGAAAATATGATGATCTAATGCAAGATTCTTTATTTAATGAGTTTTCCTCCGATTGCTCAGCAATTACTGGCAGTAAAGATAATGAAATATCTTTACCTACATTAATTTTATTTGCAAAAATGCATTGTGTGGAAATACATTTCATAGACAATAAAGTACCAAAGAAAAAAAACATAATAGAAAAAGTTAAAGAGCGGAATGAAGGTATGGCTACATCATTTAACAAGATAAAAAAAGATAGTAACGGAGTTATTTTAGTTGGTGCAAATCATTGTAGATTAGATACAAAAAATTTACATAAACTCTGTGGAATTTCAGAATCTTTAATATATGACCTCTCAGAGTAAATAGTTACTAACAGCATTGATATTTATACTTCAAAAAAACTTTAACCTGACAATATTTACAAGTAGAGAAGCCACTGCTCATGACAGTATCAATTTACTAACTGAAATGCCATGCTTTGTAATTTAAATTCATAAGGCTATATAAACACCTAAAAAAGACATTCCATAATTAGGAATTTTGTCGTTATGGATTATAGCTAGTTACATCTGACTGTTTAAGCCCTTGTGTTTAAATAAGGGCTTATATTTTTGATATACTAATTAGTGAAAACAATCAAATGCTTCATTTAACACTTGAATACTGAATTACTTAATAGAGTGTTTTGTTTTCTTCATGTGAATTTTCAGATATTAAAACAATTCTTGTCTAATCCACAAACAGATCAAAGTTTTTTCTCAAAATGAGTTTTTAAATCCTCTTTTAAAATGAACCATTCAGGCTTATCTTTTTGTAATTCATTACCATATGGTTTTGTTTTTTTGTCATTTGATGAGACTTAATCATAGTATGAGACAAACAATCCTTATCGGCAGGTGCATATATTAATTTAATATTACCATTCATGGTTAATGATATTATAATAATTACCAATATTAATTAAATTTATTGCACCTTTATCAAAATCATTCACTTTATCATGATTTAAACGTATATTAACATCAATATCATGGTGTTTTTAAAAATCTATTAGAACTAATTGCATTACCCCCCCACCGGTGACCTTACCAATTATCTATATCAAATTCTTTAGTTATTTTTTCTTTTAATTCCATACGTGACAATCTCATAGAATCAGAAAAAACTGATTGCGAGCCCAACGGTTTTATCGGCGCAGGCAAAGACACATCTCGTCCTGCCCCCCCCCCCTGCATTACGATTTATAAATGTGGCAAGAGTCGACTTAGAAGGCCGAGGAGGTTCGGGTGGAGGAAGTGTCCGTTCTGCCATAAATTCCCTGTGAGTCATTATAGTCGTAAAAGGAGATGCTGGATGTTTTACCTGTACGGACGGAGATGTCGCCGCCTCTGATGTTATGTTTAACAAAGACAATTGTCGATTTTACATTTAGTAAATGTGCCGAACTTGCTGTATGGCGTGATAAACCATCTGATATTTTTTGTTTGCCTGGGGGCAAGCTATACTCTCACTGCTGAGAACGGTTATTTCTCTCCCGGAAGCCATTTTTTATTATCACCACGTCTGAGTTTACAACAATCTCCCCAAAACGCATTTCTAATCGCACTTACAATATTATTTATTGCTTTAGACAAAGACACATTACCAATCCACAAAACCTGTTTTTTGTTAATTAAAGCATTCATTTTGAAATTGTTTGTATTAGTAAAAAACAAAATCACCATTTCTTTTATTGATATTATTCAAGCTGCATCTTACTAAAAGCCATCTCATCCCTGATAAACACATCTTCCACTCATACTTCTATTAGGGTGCATGTGCATTTACTTATTATTATAGTGAACTATCTATTCTATAGTAGTCAACTAAATTTGGTCACCTGATTAAAGATAATGTTTTCCCTACCCCAACATAAAACAGGTGACTTAGTAAATAATAAAACTAAATTTAGAAGCGAACTCTCGACAAGAGATGTGCTTACCTTTAGTCGTGGTGCCTCACTGAATATCGATGAAAGTCCTCACGATGGACTAATTATTATCAATAAAGGATTGGAATCCGTGGAGGGAATTTGGCAAAAGCCATTACAACCTGGAGTATATAAAAATATGGGATGTGGCAGCGTTACTGTTACTAATGATAAACATGGTAATTTCCAGACTATCTCTCCAGATGAACGGTTCAACACATCAGGTAAGAATTTACATATCAGCGTACCCGGGCGAAGCGCTATCTTGTTCGGCAAAATAAGTCAGTTTCCTAATAGCAGATAACAACAGAGCTTTAATTTACTTTGCCCTGTATAAATTCTCAGGGCAAAGCTGTTTTTTATTTTTAAAATAACCTCATACCTAATTTTCATTACCGCCAATCATTAATTATGTGTTTTTATTGATTATTTTTTATTCATACCACATATTTTTAGCCACTAAAACATTAATCACTTACTGTTTTTAATCGCAATAAGAAAACAATATGTCGCTTTTGTGTGCATTTTTCAGAAATGTAGATATTTTTAGATTATGGCTACGAAATGAGCATCGCCATGTCACCCTACATCTCATAAGAGGATCGCTTCTGATGAATGCACTGACTGCCGTACAAAATAACGCTGTCGATTCAGGCCAGGACTATAGCGGATTCACTCTCATCCCGTCGGCGCAATCCCCGCGTCTGCTGGAACTTACCTTCACCGAACAGACGACCAATCGGTTCCTCGAACAGGTTGCCGAGTGGCCCGTGCAGGCGCTGGAGTACAAATCGTTTCTGCGTTTTCGGGTAGGCAAAATTCTCGACGATCTGTGTGCGAATCAGCTGCAACCGCTGCTGTTGAAGACCCTGTTAAACCGCGCTGAAGGTGCGCTGTTGATCAATGCGGTGGGTATCGATGATGTCGCGCAGGCGGATGAGATGGTGAAGCTGGCGACGGCGGTGGCGCATCTGATTGGTCGCTCCAATTTTGACGCCATGAGCGGTCAGTATTACGCGCGTTTCGTGGTGAAAAATGTTGATAACTCAGACAGCTATCTTCGTCAGCCGCACCGCGTAATGGAGCTGCACAACGACGGCACTTACGTCGAAGAGATCACTGATTACGTGCTGATGATGAAAATCGACGAGCAAAACATGCAGGGCGGTAACTCGCTGCTGCTGCATCTCGATGACTGGGAACATCTGGACCACTTTTTCCGCCATCCGCTGGCGCGCCGTCCGATGCGCTTTGCCGCGCCGCCGAGCAAAAACGTCAGCAAAGATGTCTTCCATCCGGTGTTCGATGTCGATCAGCAGGGCCGCCCGGTGATGCGCTATATCGACCAGTTTGTCCAGCCGAAAGACTTCGAAGAAGGCGTGTGGTTGAGCGAGCTTTCGGACGCCATTGAAACCAGTAAAGGCATTCTTTCTGTACCCGTTCCCGTTGGCAAATTCCTGTTGATTAACAACCTGTTCTGGCTGCACGGTCGCGACCGCTTTACTCCGCACCCGGATCTGCGCCGTGAACTGATGCGTCAGCGTGGCTATTTCGCTTACGCCACTCACCACTACCAGACGCATCAGTAAGCGCAAAGGAATTGAGCGGATGTATGATTTTGTGATTATTGGCGGCGGCATCATCGGCATGTCGACCGCCATGCAACTAATTGATGTTTATCCGGATGCCCGCATAGCGTTGCTGGAAAAAGAGCCCGGCCCGGCCTGTCACCAGACGGGCCACAACAGCGGCGTGATCCATGCCGGAGTCTATTACACGCCCGGCAGCCTGAAGGCGCAGTTTTGCCTGGCGGGGAACCGTGCCACTAAAGTCTTTTGCGATCAAAACGGCATTCGCTACGACAACTGCGGCAAGATGCTGGTCGCCACGTCTGAACTCGAAATGGAACGGATGAATGCGTTATGGAAACGCACGGCGGCAAACGGAATCGAGCGCGAGTGGTTAAACGCCGAGGAACTGCGCGAGCGCGAACCGAATATCACCGGGCTTGGCGGCATTTTTGTGCCGTCCAGCGGCATTGTCAGCTATCGCGAAGTGACGGCGGCGATGGCAAAAATCTTCCAGGCCAGAGGCGGCGAGATTATTTATAACGCCGAAGTCAGCGCCCTTAGTGAGCATAAAAACGGCGTGGTGATACGTACCCGTCAGGGCGGTGAATATGAAGCATCGACGCTGATTAGCTGTTCCGGGCTGATGGCTGACCGGCTGGTGAAAATGCTCGGCCTCGAACCGGGCTTTATTATCTGCCCGTTCCGTGGCGAGTATTTCCGCCTTGCGCCGGAGCATAACCAGATTGTTAACCACCTGATTTACCCCATTCCCGACCCCGCGATGCCATTTTTGGGCGTGCATCTCACCCGCATGATCGATGGCAGCGTGACCGTCGGGCCAAACGCGGTGCTGGCTTTTAAACGCGAAGGCTATCGCAAGCGCGATTTCTCGTTTAGTGACACGCTGGAGATTTTAGGCTCGTCGGGGATTCGCCGGGTGCTGCAAAACCATCTACGCTCAGGATTGGGCGAGATGAAAAACTCGCTGTGCAAAAGCGGCTATCTGCGGCTGGTGCAAAAGTATTGTCCCCGGCTTTCGTTAAGCGATCTCCAGCCCTGGCCCGCAGGTGTGCGGGCGCAGGCGGTATCGCCGGACGGCAAGCTGATTGACGATTTTCTGTTTGTCACCACCCCGCGCACGATCCACACCTGCAATGCGCCCTCCCCGGCAGCGACATCAGCAATTCCTATTGGTGCGCATATTGTCAGCAAGGTACAAACGCTGTTGGCAAGCCAGAGTAACCCCGGACGCACGCTGCGAGCGGCACGTAGTGTGGATGCCTTACACGCCGCATTTAATCAATAACCTTTGAAAACAGGACGTAACAATGAAACTTAACGACAGTAACTTATTCCGCCAGCAGGCGTTGATTAACGGGGAATGGCTGGACGCCAACAATGGCGAGGTCATCGACGTCACCAATCCGGCGAACGGCGACAAGCTGGGTAGCGTACCCAAAATGGGCGCTGATGAAACCCACGCCGCTATCGACGCCGCCAACCGCGCTCTGCCCGCCTGGCGTGCGCTCACTGCCAAAGAACGCGCCAACATTCTGCGCAACTGGTTCAATTTAATGATGGAGCATCAGGACGATTTAGCGCGCCTGATGACCCTCGAACAGGGCAAACCACTGGCTGAAGCGAAAGGCGAAATCAGCTACGCCGCCTCATTTATTGAGTGGTTTGCAGAAGAAGGCAAACGTATTTATGGCGACACCATTCCCGGTCATCAGGCCGATAAACGCCTGATTGTTATCAAGCAGCCGATTGGCGTCACCGCGGCTATCACGCCGTGGAACTTCCCGGCGGCGATGATTACCCGTAAAGCCGGTCCGGCGCTGGCGGCAGGCTGCACGATGGTGCTGAAGCCCGCCAGTCAGACGCCGTTCTCTGCGCTGGCGCTGGCAGAACTGGCGATTCGCGCGGGCGTTCCGACTGGCGTGTTTAACGTGGTCACCGGTTCGGCGGGCGCGGTCGGTAACGAACTGACCAGCAACCCGCTGGTGCGCAAGCTGTCGTTTACCGGCTCGACCGAAATTGGTCGCCAGTTAATGGAACAGTGCGCGAAAGACATCAAAAAAGTGTCGCTGGAGCTGGGCGGCAACGCGCCGTTTATCGTCTTTGACGATGCCGATCTCGACAAAGCCGTGGAAGGCGCGCTGGCTTCAAAATTCCGCAACGCCGGGCAAACCTGCGTCTGCGCCAACCGCCTGTATGTTCAGGACGGCGTATATGACCGCTTTGCTGAAAAATTGCAGCAGGCGGTGAGCAAACTGCACATCGGCGACGGGCTGGAGAAAGGCGTCACCATCGGGCCGCTGATCGATGAAAAAGCGGTAGCAAAAGTGGAAGAGCATATTGCCGATGCGCTGGAGAAAGGCGCGCGTGTGGTTTGCGGCGGTAAAGCACATGAACGCGGCGGTAACTTCTTCCAGCCGACCATTCTGGTGGACGTTCCGGCTAACGCCAAAGTGTCGAAAGAAGAGACGTTTGGCCCCCTCGCCCCGCTGTTCCGTTTTAAAGATGAAGCCGATGTGATTGCGCAAGCCAATGACACCGAATTTGGACTTGCAGCCTATTTCTACGCCCGTGATTTAAGCCGCGTCTTCCGCGTGGGCGAAGCACTGGAGTACGGCATCATCGGCATCAACACCGGCATTATTTCCAATGAAGTGGCCCCGTTTGGCGGCATTAAAGCCTCGGGTCTGGGTCGTGAAGGTTCGAAGTATGGCATCGAAGATTACTTAGAAATCAAATATATGTGCATCGGTCTTTAACTGGAGAATGCGAATGAGCAGCAATAAAGAGTTAATGCAGCGCCGCAGTCAGGCAGTTCCTCGTGGCGTTGGGCAAATTCACCCGATTTTCGCTGACCGCGCGGAAAACTGCCGGGTGTGGGACGTTGAAGGCCGTGAGTATCTTGATTTCGCGGGCGGGATTGCGGTGCTCAATACCGGGCACCTGCATCCGAAAGTGGTTGCGGCGGTGGAAGCGCAGTTGAAAAAACTGTCGCACACCTGCTTCCAGGTGCTGGCTTACGAGCCGTATCTTGAACTGTGCGAGATTATGAATCAGAAGGTGCCGGGCGATTTTGCCAAGAAAACTCTGCTGGTTACGACCGGTTCCGAAGCGGTGGAAAATGCGGTGAAAATCGCCCGCGCCGCCACCAAACGTAGCGGGACCATCGCCTTTAGCGGTGCGTATCACGGGCGCACGCATTACACGCTGGCGCTGACCGGCAAGGTGAATCCGTACTCTGCGGGCATGGGGCTGATGCCGGGTCATGTTTATCGCGCGCTTTATCCTTGCCCGCTGCACGGCATAAGCGAGGATGACGCTATCGCCAGCATCCACCGGATCTTCAAAAATGACGCCGCGCCGGAAGATATCGCCGCCATCGTGATTGAGCCCGTTCAGGGCGAAGGCGGTTTCTACGCCGCGACGCCAGCCTTTATGCAGCGTTTACGCGCGCTGTGTGACGAGCACGGGATCATGCTGATTGCCGATGAAGTGCAGAGCGGCGCAGGGCGTACCGGCACGCTGTTTGCGATGGAGCAAATGGGCGTGGCACCAGATCTCACCACCTTTGCGAAATCGATCGCAGGCGGTTTCCCGCTGGCGGGCGTCACCGGGCGCGCGGAAGTGATGGATGCCGTCGCTCCAGGCGGTCTGGGCGGCACCTATGCCGGTAACCCGATTGCCTGCGTAGCGGCGCTGGAAGTGTTAAAAGTGTTTGAGCAGGAAAATCTGCTGCAAAAAGCCAACGATCTGGGGCAGAAACTGAAAGACGGATTGCTGGCGATAGCCGAAAAACATACTGAGATCGGCGACGTACGCGGGCTGGGAGCGATGATTGCCATCGAGCTGTTTGAAGATGGCGATCACAGCAAACCAGACGCAAAACTCACCGCCGAGATCGTGGCGCGTGCCCGCGATAAGGGTCTGATTCTTCTCTCCTGCGGCCCGTATTACAACGTGCTGCGCATCCTTGTACCGCTCACCATTGAAGACGCTCAGATCCGTCAGGGTCTGGAAATCATCAGCCAGTGTTTTGCTGAGGCGAAGCTGTAGCACCGCACCATGCCGGAGGCGACGCTGCGCGTCTTGTCCGGACTACGAGAATCCAGGTCGGATAAGGCGTTTACGCCGCATCCGACAATCTGTACGTGAACAGGAATAAATCTATGTCGGCCGGATAAGGCGGAGCCGCTCTCCGGCAAAAAGAACCAATAACAATTAAACGCGTGACCCGACGCGGGAAATGTCGGGGCGCTCTCCCAAGTGACACACTTTCGAGAGGATTCAGGATGGGGCAATCATCGCAACCACATGAGTTAGGCGGCGGGCTGAAGTCACGCCACGTCACCATGTTGTCTATTGCCGGTGTTATCGGCGCAAGTCTGTTTGTCGGTTCCAGCGTCGCCATCGCCGAAGCGGGCCCGGCGGTATTACTGGCCTATCTGTTCGCCGGATTACTGGTGGTTATGATTATGCGGATGTTGGCGGAAATGGCGGTTGCCACGCCCGATACCGGTTCATTTTCCACCTATGCCGATAAAGCCATTGGCCGCTGGGCGGGCTATACCATCGGCTGGTTGTACTGGTGGTTTTGGGTACTGGTTATCCCACTTGAAGCCAACATCGCCGCCATGATCCTGCACTCGTGGGTTCCAGGCATTCCCATCTGGTTATTTTCCCTCGTCATTACCCTCGCCTTAACCGGCAGTAATTTATTAAGCGTTAAAAACTACGGCGAATTTGAGTTCTGGCTGGCGCTGTGTAAAGTCATCGCTATCCTGGCCTTTATTTTCCTTGGTGCCGTCGCAATTAGCGGTTTTTACCCGTATGCCGACGTGAGCGGTATTTCAAGATTGTGGGATAGCGGCGGCTTTATGCCCAACGGCTTCGGTGCGGTATTAAGCGCGATGTTGATCACCATGTTCTCGTTTATGGGCGCAGAAATTGTCACCATTGCCGCCGCGGAATCCGACACGCCGGAAAAACATATTGTCCGCGCCACCAACTCGGTTATCTGGCGTATCTCTATTTTCTATTTGTGTTCTATTTTTGTCGTTGTTGCATTAATCCCGTGGAATATGCCAGGGCTGAAAGCCGTTGGTTCTTATCGCTCGGTTCTGGAATTGCTCAATATTCCTCATGCGAAATTAATCATGGACTGCGTGATATTACTTTCCGTAACCAGTTGCCTGAACTCGGCACTGTATACCGCTTCCAGGATGCTCTACTCCTTAAGCCGTCGCGGTGATGCTCCCGCGGTAATGGGTAAAATCAACCGCAGTAAAACCCCATACGTAGCGGTGTTACTCTCCACCGGCGCGGCATTCTTAACGGTGGTGGTGAACTATTACGCGCCTGCGAAGGTGTTTAAATTTCTGATCGACAGCTCCGGCGCTATCGCCCTGCTGGTTTATTTAGTCATTGCCGTTTCACAATTGCGGATGCGCAAAATTCTGCGAGCAGAAGGAAGCGAAATTCGCCTGCGGATGTGGCTTTATCCGTGGCTCACCTGGCTGGTCATCGGTTTTATAACCTTTGTGTTGGTAGTGATGCTATTCCGCCCGGCGCAACAGTTAGAAGTGCTCTCCACCGGCTTATTAGCGATTGGGATTATCTGTACCGTGCCAATTATGGCTCGCTGGAAAAAGCTGATAATGTGGCAAAAAACACCCATTCATAATACGCGCTGATAATGATCAGGAGTCACACCATGACCATTACCTCTCTGGATGGCTATCGCTGGCTGAAGAACGATATTATTCGCGGCAATTTTCAGCCGGATGAAAAATTACGGATGAGTTTGCTGACATCGCGTTATGCACTTGGCGTTGGGCCGTTGCGGGAAGCGCTTTCGCAACTGGTGGCAGAACGACTGGTCACGGTGGTGAATCAAAAAGGGTATCGGGTGGCGTCTATGTCAGAGCAGGAGCTGCTCGATATTTTCGACGCCCGCGCCAATATGGAAGCGATGCTGGTGAGTCTGGCGATTGCCCGCGGTGGCGATGAATGGGAGGCAGACGTTCTTGCGAAGGCGCATCTGCTCAGTAAGCTTGAGGCCTGTGACGCCAGTGAGAAAATGCTTGATGAGAGGGATCTGCGTCATCAGGCGTTTCATACTGCAATTGTGGCGGGCTGTGGTTCTTACTATTTGCTGCAAATGCGTGAACGGTTGTTTGATCTGGCAGCGCGTTATCGATTTATCTGGCTGCGGCGAACAGTGCTTTCGGTGGAAATGCTGGAAGATAAACGCGATCAGCACCAGACCCTGACTGCGACGGTACTGGCGCGAGATACCGCGCGCGCCAGTGAGTTAATGCGCCAGCATTTACTGACGCCAATTCCCATTATCCAGCAGGCGATGGCTGGCAATTAACTACTCTTCAGGAATACGCAACACTTGCC
>OJIX01000387.1_pt1 | contig 21159 bp, 21 predicted proteins | sample 1595981 | NCBI WGS metagenome assembly OJIX01 (sample SAMEA4350138, study PRJEB24818) | metagenome | biome: human; feature: gut; material: faeces | place: Denmark | collected 2013-09 | reverse complement strand
AAGGCGGCAGACGTTAGTTCTGCGTGTTTGTGGGGCGGGGATAGGTTTATAAAAAACAGCCAGGCAACAGTGGCGTTGAAAAATGATGCAAAAAGTCCACCGCCGCAAACAAGAACCATGAAGATTCCGGAAGCTTTTTCCGTATATTTACCTAATCCTTCTACGGCAAGGTTGAAGATTCCACCCCACATGATGGATGTACAAAGTCCGACTAACGCAAGGAACATTGCATTGACAGGCACATGTACGAGTCCGAACATGCCTTCGGAACTGTTCTTGAATACCGGCATATTTACCATTGAGTCTGTTGGCGCGAACATGGCGGAGATAACCAGGATAATTCCTATGGCAGAAGCCGTTCCCAACATCGCTTTGGCTGAAATCTTGCTACCGATACTTGCGCCGATAAGACGGCCTACCAACATCAGCAACCAGTATGTAGCGGTAACGGAACCTGCAATGGCTTCTGCTCCTGCTCCATTTACACCCAATACATCCAAATCCGGATTTTGTAACCATTTGTTCAATACGTTGGGTACTCCCACCTCTATTCCCACATAAACAAAGATACCGATGGCGCCGAATATGAAGTGGCGGAATGACAGAGGTCCGTATTGAGAATGAGTGGAATCGGTTTTTACCTCTGCTTTTTCTTTTTCAGGTATGGTGGAGAAGAAGATAACGATGAATGCGAATGCGAATATAGCCAAAGCTGCGTACATCAGAGGGAATACGTCGCTGATTTTGGCATTGGTAATGGAAGGTATCAGAATACCGGTCAGGATGATTACGGAAGTTCCTGCCAATGAGTTGAATGAGCCGCCGAGCTGGATAAGCTGGTTACCTTTGTTTCCACCGCCGCCAAGGGAGTTAAGCATTGGGTTTACTACCGTATTGAGCAAACACATGGAAAAACCTGCAATGAATGCCCCCAACAAGTAAATACCGAAGCTGCCGGCCACACCGGAAAGCGTCTGGATACCTACTCCTACGAATCCTATCGTAATGGCAATGAGAGCCGTTTTCTTATATCCCATTTTTTGCAGCATATTGCCTGCCGGATATCCCATTACAGCATAGGCGATGAAGTTGGCAAATACGCCGAGAGTGCCCATCCAGTTGGGTACGCCAAATTGAAATTTCAAAATGTCACCCATCGGTGAAGCCAGGTTTGTTACGAATGAAATCATACCAAACAAGAAAATCATTACGATGATGGCAACGATGTTCCCGTTCTGTTTTTGTTGTGTCATGGTTTTGAAAAATTTATAAGTTTATAATTAGGTTAGTTATTTCATTGATGCGCTATTCTTGTACACCGAATTTATAGATGGTAATTTGCTGATATTCGTCTCCGGGAAGCAATACTGCCGATGGGAAATGCGCCTTGTTGGGAGTATCGGGGAAACATTGCGCTTCAAAGCACACGGCGCTTCTTGCGGGGAAAGTTGCTCCATGAGCGCCTGCAAATCCACCCAGCCAGTTTCCTGTATAGAGTTGCACGCCGTTTTCTGTGGTATACACTTCCATCGTACGTCCGCTTACGGGCTCTGTGCAAGTGGCGGCGAGGCTTAATTCACCGCTTTCCGTTTTATTCAATACATAGCAATGGTCATATCCGGCTCCGTTTACCAATTGTTGGAATTTATCATCGATACGCTCGCCGATGGCGTGAGGAGTACGGAAATCCATAGGAGTACCTTCCACTTTCAGAATCTCTCCGGTGGGAATGGACACTTCATCGATAGGAACGTAAAAATCGGCGTTGATAGTGAGGATGTTATTCAGAACGGTAGGCGAGGGATTGGAAATACCTGCGAGGTTGAAGAAACCGTGATTGGTTAAATTAACAACAGTAGCTTTATCGGTTGTAGCCCGGTATTCTATAACCAGGGCGTTTGTCTCATCTTCCAGACGATAGGTCATTTCTACTTCCAAAGTTCCGGGAAAGCCTTCTTCGCCGTCGGCGGATGTGTAATTGAAAATGACGGTCGATTCATTGGGCTGAACCGCATCCCATACACGGGCGTGAAAGCCGGTTGGTCCGCCGTGCAGCGAATTGGGGCCGTTGTTAACGGTCAATTGATGCTCCTCGCCGTATAAAGTGAATTTTCCATTGGCAATTCGGTTACCGTAACGGCCTACCGTGGTACTTAAGAAAGGTTCGGGACTGTTGATTACATGCTCTATACTGTCATGGCCTAAAATAACATTGGCATATTTTCCGTTTTTGTCGGGCACCATAATCGAAAGAATCGCACAACCGTAGTTGGTTACCGCCACTTCCATGCCCAAAGCGTTTTTGAGGATATATAAATCTGTTTTCTTGCTGTTTATATTCTTCTGAAAGTTTTTTCTGTCCAAACCGGACAAATTACTTTCTGTTGGAGCAGTGTCTATCATATTCATGGTATTATTTAATTTTCTTGCAAATAAAGAGAAATTCTTTTGTTCCCCCAAGTAATTGAGAAGAAATGTAGAGAACATTTTATGAAAGTTTAGCGTTTAACAATTAGAATACAAATTGATATTTTTTGTATGTTTGTCGCGTTAATCTGAAAAAGTATTGTAACAGTATTGAATTGTACTAATTAAAAACAACGAATGTATCCTCTAAAATTTGAGCCTATCCTGAAACAGACACTTTGGGGTGGCGACAAGATTATCCCATTCAAACACTTGGATGAAACTCTGCCGAATGTAGGTGAGAGTTGGGAAGTTTCAGCGGTAGAAGGTAGTGAATCGGTAGTAGCCAATGGTGCGGACAAAGGGTATACTTTGCCCGAAATGGTTCGTAAATATAAAGACGAGTTGGTGGGCGAAGCAAACTATGCGCGGTTTGGAAGTAAATTCCCGCTATTGATAAAATTTATTGATGCCAAATTGGATTTATCCATTCAGGTGCATCCGGGCGACGAACTTGCCAAGAAGCGTCATAACAGTTTCGGTAAAAACGAGATGTGGTATGTGATTGCCGCGGACAAAGGCGCGAAACTGATTTCCGGCTTTTCCGAGGAGATAACTCCGAAGGAGTATAAAGACAGAGTGCACAACGGAACGTTTGCCGAAGTACTTCAGACTTGCACAATAGAACCGGGGGATGTGTTTTATGTACCTGCCGGTCGCGTACATGGTATCGGAGCCGGAGCATTTGTTGCGGAAATTCAACAGACTTCCGATATAACTTATCGTATCTTCGATTACAATCGCAAAGATAAGGATGGTAAATCCCGTGACTTGCATATCAGCCAGGCGATGGATGCCATTAATTTTTCCGATGTGCAAGACGATTTCCGTACGGAATACGAGCGTATCCAGAATGAGCCCGTTGAAATGGTAGCAAGTCCTTACTTCACTACTTCCGTGTATGATATGACGGAAGAAATCACTTGTGACTATTCGGAACTGGACTCATTCGTTATCTTTATTTGCGTGGAAGGTTCTTGCCGTCTGACGGATGACAATCAGAACGAAATAACTCTGCGTGCGGGGGAAACGGTGCTTTTGCCTGCTGCTGTTCAGGAAGTAACAATCGTGCCGGAAGGCGGAAGAGTGAAACTGCTTGAGACTTACGTGTAAGAGTTGATAGTATTGCTGCGATGAAGTTAACTGTGCGCTATGCAGTTAGTTAACATCGTAGTTGCAATGAAGTTAACATCATGCGGCCAATGATGTTAACTTCATTTTTTTTTGCTGTTTTTTCTTTAATTTCCGGATATTAATTCCCTGTCTTTTTCTTCTCTTTGACTAATGCGGCGATGAGGTATTTCCCTTTGGCTACAATTTCACTCCAGCGCGTGTTGTGTATCACTTGCCATACGTAACCTTTCAGCCTTCCATAGTCGGACAGGCGCAAAATGGCATTCACTTCTTCGTTTTTTGTGATTTTCATTTGCCGTAGGGTGAATATCAATCCGTCATAATTATGCGTTTGCTTGTTGTAGGCATATCCCGATACAGGCAGAAGAGAATGCTCGTCGGAACTCCCTTCTTCTGTTTCTGCTTTTATTTGCTTTACTTTACTTTGTTCGGAAATGTCTGCATTTTGGGATGAAATGTTTACAGACTGCATGCAATATTCTTTGTTTGGTATACTGTTTTCTTCGTCCTGTATGCAGCTTTCCAATAAATAGGGTAGGGTGTTTAAGTCCCTTTTTCTCCGTTTGGTAGCTTCCAGCCATACCTTTTGGATGGTGGCGGACGTCAGCACGTATTGTTCTTCGTAATACTTACGGTCAAAAAATCCTTTGTCTATGAGGATACAGATTATCTTTTCCATGTTTGTTTCTTCAATGCCTGTTTTATGGGCAAAGAGCGTGCATTGCTCTTTGTCCCACAACAGATAATAGCCTTTTTCTTTGTACATCTTGCACAGTAGTTTTATTACGGCGGTAATTCCTGCCAGTCCGCATTTGGCTTCTACGAGTTCTATCGGTGCGTCATCAAAGAAATTCACATTCAATGGGAAATACATGATTCCCCCATAATTCATTGCCATAGTTTGTTTTAATTTTTGAGTGATTAATAATCAACATACGGGGCTCCATTCAAGGAAATTCTCAAGTTGGAAAGTTCTCCATGCTTGTTGTTCGATATCCCAATATGCAATGGTAGTTGTAACTCTTGCGATGTCATAGTCTTGTCTGAACATGTTTTTGTAGGGAAGCAGTGTTGCCCTGACGAGTCTGAATGTTCCGTCCTGCCTATGATAGGCAATGAGCGCATGTCCGTATTGCATGTGGTCTATGAGACTTTCAATACGTTTTGCCATCCATGTGGCGCAGTTTTCCGTGTAATTCTTTTCCAGCATGATACGGATTTTCCATAGATTGCGAATGGCTTCGTGAAGTGAAGCGGGCTTTTTTCGGTTCATCATCATTTAATTTTGTAGATTTAAAAAACAGGTAATATTCAGTGGGGTTCAAGTAGTGGAAAAAAAGAAAGATGCTGCTTCTCTTGAGGAAGAAACAGCATCCTTGCCGTGTGGCTTAATCCTTACTAATAGTTGGCAAAGGTAGAGCCTTTCCAGATAGGTTGTTCATCATTAATTACGGGCGTTTTTTTACTTATTTCTTGTTCTGTTTTCCTCTGGGATTTGCGCAGTTCATATCCTTTAGCAAATCGGTAAGTTCACCTCTGATAGTATTGGTTGCTATGGGTTTATTACTCTTGGTTAAGAATAGTTTTTTCTCAAAAAGGAACTTTGCTAAAGTGGTTATTCCGGCTGTGGGAGCCACTTCCAAATATTCTTTCAGATACATTTCCAGAAAGGCTTTTTCAATGATTTCCCGATGTTCTTTTATACCTGTGATGGGAGCTCCGGGCTTGGCTCCCCGCTTTTTCTTAATGCCTTGATTTATTGTTGATTTACTAAATGCTTTACTTACACTTTTGTTTTTTTTAGTTTGTTGTTCTCTATAACTTTTTTCATCGTCTTCTTTGTTTTTATGCCCTATGATAATTAATGATGAAAAAATAATCGATGCCGAAAGTAGTTTTTATCGGTGATATACACAAACAAATTGAGTTATGTATTTTCTTTGGTAGAGGCGTGCGGAGAGGTAATAGGTTGGTAATTAATTTGCTATACCTGAAAGGGGGAAGTGTTTTTTAGACGTTCGTTTATTGTGCACAAAGATACAACCTATTTCTCAAACGGGCAAAATGTTTAATAAGAATATTTCCAAATAGAAGTTCTTATTTAGATAAATATCTTTAAACCAGTTTATTATCTACACTTAAAAAGACCTCATTATTACTTTATTATTTATATAAATAATGCTTTAAAAAATCCCCCTAAAAAGAGTGTCTTTTAAACGAACGTCTAAAAGATGCTTTTTCTTTTTAGACTATTCGTTTTCAGCTTTTTGTAAGCTAATAACTAACATAACTGTTTTTCTACTTCTTTTTCCGTGATGGTAGGAAGTTCTAAAACAATATGGATGCTAACTAAACTATTGGAAATAACTGCATTACATGACTTGACCGGTAGGTACTACGCTACTCCGGTGTCCCTAAAGAACACCCTTTTCACAAGGCTTCATGTTATTCCCAATCTTGCGATTATCACAGATTAATGCCCCGTTTATCAGCAAATAAATCTTCTGAGATACAATGTAAACCCGGTAAACAATTATCTACTGAAAATGACGTAGATAAATGTTGGTTTGCGATTCGTGTTTCTTATAGCCGCGAATTAGCGTTGAAAGCAATTCTGGATGCCGAGAATATTGAGAACTTCATTCCGATGCGCTATGAATACATCATGAAATCGGGGAAACGCGTCCGTAAACTGCTTCCGGCTATTCACAATCTCGTTTTTGTTTACTCCACCCGTAAACGTATAGATGTTTTGAAAGATAAACTCGAACTGTCTATGCCTATACGTTTTATTATGAATCGTGAGCATTGCCGTCCGGTTGTAATTCCCGAGGCGCAAATGCGTAGTTTTATTCTGGTGGCAGGCAATTGTGACGAAGCGGTTCTTTATGTAGAGCCGGCCGAATTGCATTTGGTTAAGGGGCAAAAAGTACGTATTACCGGTGGTGTCTTTGAGGGAGTAATCGGCGAGTTTGTCCGTATTCGCCATGACCGTCGTGTAGTAGTTAATATCGAGGGTGTCATGGCTGTAGCTACTACCTTTATTCCGCCTTCTCTGGTAGAGCCCATAAAAGAGTAATTCTTTTTTTTCTAAGTATCATAATTCACAAATCAATGGATTCATTATTTTCCTTAGCCCATCGTCTTCTCACTTACGGGCTTGACGGGAGCCCTATTTATGTAGACGAATTTACACGTTTGAACCGTGAAGTTTACGAGCAGGCACTGGAGCTTTATGGCACTCGCGGCAAGACTGTAGAGTCTGAAGCTGAGCTTTGCCTCGGTCTTTTAGCTGCTTTTGCCGCTACCATTTATGATAATGGTCATAAGCAGCAATACATTCAGCAGGTATTGGACCGTAGTTGGGAAGTTCTTCCTAAACTGCCTGCATCTTTGCTCAAAGTTCAACTTCTTGTCTATTGTTATAGCGAAGTTTATGATGAAGAACTGGCCAGGCAAGCTCATGACATTATTGCCACTTGGAATAAGGCGGATTTGACTTTGGAGCAAGTGGATATAATAGAAGAGCTAAAGAGCTTTGAAGAAAACCAATATCCCTATGAAGTGATAGAATAATTTCACTCATCAACCTAAACTATTCGACTATCTAAACTAAGACTTTTTAATTTTATGGAACCAATTGAGAAAGATGACCATTTTATCCCCGACGGAATGAATGCTTTCGAGCGCAATGTGAAGCGTATAGGTGATTGTTTTCTTGCCCTTGGTGCGCTTATTGTTTTTTCTCCTCTGTTTTTGATTTGCTATATTGCCGTGAAACGTGAAGATGGTGGTCCTGCCATTTTCAAGCAGGAGCGTATCGGCAGATTCGGTCGCCCCTTTAATATCTATAAGTTTCGCAGCATGAAGTTGGACGCGGAGAAGTATGGTCCTGCCCTTTATGCCGGTGCTGAAGACCCTCGTATGACGAAAGTCGGCAGGTTTCTTCGTGACCATCATCTGGACGAACTTCCCCAGCTTTGGAATGTATTCTGCGGTGATATGGCCTTTATCGGTCCCCGTCCTGAACGTCAATTTTTTATAGACCAGATAATGAAAGTAGATCCTCGTTATCGTTATTTATTCCAGATTCGTCCGGGAGTTACTTCGTATGCTACGCTCTACAATGGATATACTGATACTTTGGAAAAAATGATCCGTCGTCTACGTTATGATTTGTTCTATTTGGAACATCGTTCTTGGGGCTTTGATACCAAGATACTTTTTATGACGTTTATGAATATCGTCTTTGGAAAGAAGTTTTGATATATTAAAGTATGTTGTAAAAATTAAACTATGATAAATTTGGAACAATTTATTGCAGATCATGTGATAAACAGACAAAAAAGTATGTTTGCCGAAGATATTGAAGCAAATAAAGAAACTTTACAAAAAGAGATTGAGAATAAAAGTATCTGTGTGGTGGGAGGTGCCGGTTCAATAGGTTCTTCCTTTATTAAAGCAATATTACAGTTCAGACCTTCCAAATTGGTTGTTATTGATCTGAATGAAAATGGCTTGGCAGAGCTTACTCGTGATCTCCGTTCCACGTATGGAGGGTACATTCCCGATGAATACCGTACCTACACATTGAATTTTGCTGATCCAATTTTTGAACGCATTTTTAGGGAGGAAAAGGGATTTGATATCTTTGCCAATTTTTCAGCACACAAACATGTCCGCAGTGAGAAAGACAAATATTCTGTTCAAGCTTTAATTGAAAACAATGATATCAAGGCAAAGCAGTTACTTGATTTACTGGCAGTTTATCCCCCAAAACATTTTTTTTGTGTATCTACCGATAAAGCTGCTAATCCTGTTAACATTATGGGGGCCAGCAAACGTATCATGGAAGATATGATTATGGCCTATACTTCCAAGTTTAAGGTTACAACAGCCCGTTTTGCTAATGTGGCTTTTTCAAATGGCTCTTTACTCGATGGTTGGATTCATCGTGTCATGCGCAAACAGCCTTTGGCTGCTCCAAATGATGTGAAACGCTATTTCGTATCACCTGAGGAAAGTGGACAGATTTGTATGTTGGCCTGCATTTTAGGCAAGAATGGGGAAATCTTTTTTCCAAAACTTGGAGAGAAGCAAATGTTGACTTTTTCTGCCATTTGTGATGAGTATGTAAAGATGCTCGGTTGTGATAAAAAACAATTTTCTACAGATGAAGACGCTAAGATATTTGCACAGGAAATGCCGTTTGAAAGCAAAGAATACCCGGTTGTTTACTTTAGAAGTGATACTACGGGCGAAAAGGCATACGAGGAATTTTATGTATCCGGTGAAAAGCTGAATATGAATCGTTTCAAAAGTTTGGGCGTGATTGAAGAAGTGAAAAAACGCCCGATGGAAGAAATTGAGCATTTCTTCATTGAGATGGAGGACATTTTCAATAAGCCATCGTTTACTAAAGAAGAAGTCATTTGCGCTATCAGGCGGTTTATCCCCAATTTTGAACACGAAGAGAAAGGTAAAAATTTAGATCAAAAAATGTAATCATTATCATGTATAATCAAGTAACCGATTTTGTCCACCAACTGTTCGGGACATCAGAAACAGTACCTTTGCATGCCCCGCTTTTCATCGGAAATGAAAAGAAATATCTGAATGAATGTATTGACACTACTTTCGTTTCCAGTGTTGGTAAGTTTGTTGACCGCTTTGAGGAAGAGATTGCAACTTATACTGGTGCCCGTAAAGCTGTTGTTTGTGTAAGTGGTACCAATGCACTTCACATGGCCATGTTATTAGTTGGAGTTGAACGTGATGACGAAGTGCTGACACAGGCACTGACTTTTATTGCCACATGTAATGCAATTAGTTATATCGGTGCTCATTTGGTATTTATTGATGTGGATATGGAAACGTTGGGACTGTCACCGAAGGCTGTAAAAAACTGGTTGGAGAAAAATGCGGAATTAAAAAAAGGAGTGTGTTATAATAAAAATACCGGGCGTCGTGTAAAGGCTTGTGTGCCTATGCATACTTTCGGACATCCAGTAAAAATGGATGAATTGGTTCAGATTTGTAATGAGTGGCATCTTGAACTGGTAGAAGATGCTGCTGAAAGTATCGGAAGTCTGTACAAAGGAAAACATACCGGAACCTTCGGTACGGTTGGTGTCATCAGCTTCAATGGCAATAAAACCATTACGACTGGTGGTGGCGGTATGCTGTTGGTTCAAGATGAGAAATTAGGCAAACTGGCCAAACACTTGACAACACAGGCTAAAGTTTCTCATCGTTGGGCGTTTGTGCACGACTACATCGGGTATAATTACCGCATGCCGAATATCAATGCGGCATTAGGATGTGCTCAGTTAGAAAACCTTGACTGTTATATAGAAAACAAGCGGGAAACAGCCCAAATCTATGCGGATTTTTTCAAAAATATCTCGAACATTACATTCTTTACTGAACCAGAGAACTGCCGTTCTAACTATTGGCTGAATGTAGTGATGTTGAAAGACAAGGTTGCACAACAAGATTTTCTGAAATATACTAACGACCATGGTGTTATGACTCGTCCGGTATGGGAACTGATGAACCGCTTGGAGATGTTCAAGCATTGCGAAACGGACGGATTGAAGAATACGGAGTGGTTGGCTGACAGAATTGTAAATATACCGAGTAGTGTAAGGCTGAAAGTATGAAACCGTTAATTCTTATTGGCGGTGGCGGTCATTGTCAGTCAGTCATTGAAGTGGCAGAAAGTGCAGGGCGTGCAATTTGTGGTATACTTGACATGCCTGAAGCGGTAGGAGAAAAGGTACTTGGTTATCCTATAATAGGGACTGATGATCAAATAACCGATTATTTGCAGACCTGTGAATTTGTAATAACAGTCGGGTTCATTAAGAATCCTTCTTTGCGTATCAAATTATTCAATCGGGTATGTGAAGCAGGAGGCACATTGGCGACTTTGATTGCCGCTACAGCTTATGTATCTTGTCATGCCTGCTTGGGAGCGGGAACGGTTGTTATGCATCACGCTTTTGTCAATGCAGGCGCAATAGTTGGAGAAAATGTGATTATCAATACTTTTTGCAATATTGAGCATGGAGTCTATGTGGGCAATCAATGTCATATTTCTACGGGAGCGATGGTGAATGGTGACTGCAAGATAGGTAACAGTTGCTTTATTGGCAGCCAATCAGTATTGACCAATGGGGTCAGTGTATGTGATGATGTTGTAGTGGGAGCGGGAAGCTTGGTACGAAAAAGCATTATCAGACCGGGAGTGTACTCAGGAAATCCGGTTATATTGAAGATTAAGAAATGAAAACAGGCGTATTAATCATAGCAGAAGCAGGGGTCAATCATAATGGCTCACTTGAATTGGCTAAGAAACTGATTGATGAAGCTGCAGCAGCAGGTGTTGACATAATCAAATTTCAGACATTCAAAGCTGAGAAGCTGGTTTCTCGATTGGCAAAACAAGCTGAATACCAACAACGCAACATCGGTAAGATCGGTGACAGCCAGTATGCTATGCTGAAACATCTAGAACTAGGTACTGACCAGCATGAAGAACTGATAGCTTACTGTCGTAAGAAAAACATCCGTTTTTTCTCTACAGCTTTTGATATGGATAGTATCGATTATCTTCATTCCTTGAATTTAGGACTATGGAAAGTTCCTTCAGGTGAAATAACCAATTATCCCTATTTAAAAAAAATAGCCCAGTATAAAGAGCATGTTATTTTATCGACTGGCATGTGTGAGTTATCAGATATAGCAGCTGCTCTTCACGTCTTGTTTAATAATGGAGTGAAGAAAGAACAAATCACAGTCCTCCATTGTAATACAGAATACCCTACTCCTATGAAGGATGTCAATTTGAGGGCTATGCTTGAAATAGAGAGAGAATTTGGAGTCAATATTGGATATTCTGACCACACAAAGGGAATCGAAGTACCTATTGCAGCAGTAGCACTTGGTGCTACCGTGATAGAAAAGCATTTTACACTTGATAGGAATATGGAAGGACCGGATCATAAAGCTTCTCTCGAGCCTCAGGAGTTATATGCTATGGTGAGAGCCATTCGTAACGTTGAACAAGCTTTGGGAGACGGACATAAGGTTGTTTCTACTTCTGAACAAAAGAACATTGAGATTGCCCGTAAAAGTATTGTGGCAGCTTGTCATATCCGAAAAGGGGAGTTGCTGACTGAAAAGAATTTGACGGTGAAACGTCCAGGAAACGGTGTTTCACCTATGCGTTGGGAAGAAGTTGTAGGTACATATGCCAACCGTGATTATCAAGAAGAGGAAATGATTGAGTTATGAGAAAAATTTGTGTGGTAACGGGTAGCCGGGCTGAGTATGGTCTGTTGAGTGGACTGATGAAGGCCATTCAAGAAAATGCAGGCTTACAGTTGCAGATAATAGCCACCAACATGCATCTTTCACCCGAATTCGGACTGACTTATAAAGAAATAGAGCGGGATGGCTTTCGGATAGACAAAAAGCTGCAGATGTTATTGTCTGGTGATACGTCGAATGCAACGACTAAATCAGCAGGACTTGCTACTATTGGCTTTGCAGATGCATACGAAGATTTGCAACCGGATTTGATTGTTGTGTTAGGTGACCGTTATGAAATACTAGCAGCTGTTACAGCTGCTTTGTTTTTCAAAATTCCGGTGGTCCATTTGCATGGTGGTGAGATAACAGAGGGTGCATATGATGACTGTATCCGGCATGCTATTACCAAAATGAGCCACTTGCATTTTACCAGTACAGAGGCTTATCGCCAACGGGTCATTCAGTTAGGTGAACAGCCGGAACGTGTGTTTTATGTAGGTGCTATAGGAGTTGAAAATATAAAACGTGTACCGCTCCTTTCCAAACGCGAGTTGGAAGAAAGTTTGCATTTCACTTTGGGTAATAAGGTCCTTATAGTGACTTATCATCCGGTTACTCTTGAAAACTATACCGCAGCATCCCAATGTCAAAATTTATTGGATGCACTAGATGAATATTCTGATTACAAAGTCATATTTACTCTTCCGAACAGTGATACAGACGGTCGTATCATTATTCAAATGGTTCATGAATATGTATCCCAACATTCGGATAGATGTATATCCATTCCGTCATTGGGTTTGAAGCGTTATCTTTCTGCTTTGAAATATGTGGACGCTGTTATTGGAAACTCTTCAAGTGGTATAATCGAAGTTCCTAGTTTTGGAATTCCGACACTAGATATTGGTAACAGACAGAAAGGACGAATTACAGCAGAAAGCATAATCCATTGCGGAACCGCTCAGAAAGATATCGTTGAAGGTTTGAGGAAAGTATTGTCTGAAGAACAGAGAGTAGTAGCAAGAAATTGTAAGAATCCGTATGACAAAGAAAATACTATAGAAAACATATTGAATATAATAAAGAATTATCCGTTAAGTAGTTTGATTCAAAAATCATTTCATAATATTGAATAGTAGTGAAAATTTTAGTTACTATCTGTGCACGTGGCGGTTCCAAGGGAATTCCAGGTAAAAACATTAAATTGATCAATGGAATTCCGTTGATTGGTTACACTATTAAGGTGGCACATAAGTTTAAAGAGCATTTTAAAAATGTAGAGATTGTGCTTTCTACCGATTCAGATGAAATTATACATGTATCCCAGTCATGTGGTCTCTATTCTGATTATAAACGTCCCGGTTATTTGGCTAACGATACGGTCGGAAAAATCGATGCAATAAAGGATATTGTATTGTATTCCGAAAAGAAAAACAACTGTACTTATGATTATGTGCTTGATCTGGATGTAACCTCTCCATTACGGACATTGCAGGATCTGACAGATGCTTTTGAACTTATCCGAAAAGATGAACATGCAATCAATTTGTTTTCTGTCAGTGAGGCTGGACGAAGTCCCTATTTTAATATGGTGGAGCAAAAGCCAAATGGATATTATGCGCAGGTAGTAAAACCAAAAAACAATGTCTTTACACGCCAGTCCGCTCCCAAATGTTATGATTTGAATGCTTCGTTCTATTTCTATAGACGTCGTTTCTTTGATGAAGGTTACAGAGGAGCTATAACGGATAAATCCTTGATATATGTGATGCCTCATACATGTTTTGATATGGATCATCCGATTGATTTTGAAATAATGACTTATCTGTTGAGTAACAGAAAGCTGGATTTCATGTTATGAAAGTACTAATAATAGGTTTAGGATCTATTGGCCGGAAACATATTGCAGCTTTGCGCCGATATGTATCTGATGTGGAAATTTATGCTCTACGTTCTGATATAAAATCATTTCCTTATGAAGATGTTACCGATTTTTATCAGTGGGATGAGGTATTGAAACTATCTTATGATTTCGTGATTATTTCTAATCCGACTTCTATGCACCGTTCTACGATTGAAAAACTTCAAGCACTCAATATTCCGTTATTTATTGAAAAGCCATTGTTTGATAGTTTGAAAGGTGGACATCTGGTAGAAAAGTTATGCAAAAAACAAATACCAACTTATGTTGCCTGCAATTTGCGATTTCTGGAAGTATTACGTTCACTTCATAAACGGATAGAAAATAGTATTGTTAATGAAGTCAACGTTTATTGTGGTTCTTATTTGCCGGACTGGCGTCCTGGCATAGATTATCGCACTTGTTATAGTGTCATACCTGAAATGGGGGGAGGTGTACACATTGATTTGATTCACGAACTTGATTATATCTATTGGTTTTTTGGTAAACCGAACAAAGTTCATAGAGTGTTTACGCATAAATCATCCTTGGGTATTCATGCTTATGATTATGCCAACTATTTGTTGGAATATAGAAATTTCAATGTAAATGTTACACTTAATTATTATCGTAGAGATAGCAAACGGACGTGCGAGATTGTAACTTCAGAAAATACTTTTACAGCAGATTTATTGCATGGAACGATAACTGATGGACAAGGACAAGTTATTGATGAGTATAGTCAACGTATTTCAGATACATACTATGATCAAATGTATGACTTTTTAAAAATGTTAAGGTCGGGTGATTTTGACTTTAACACTGTCGAAGATGCATATAATGTCTTAAAAATTTGTTTGGAATCATGATATTGGAAAATAAAGTTGTTATCGTTATTGGTGGTTGTGGTTTGATTGGCCGTGAAATTGTCAAAGATGTACGAAAAAAAGGTGGTATCTGCATTAATGCGGACATTTCCACTGAAACCGATTGGGATAAAGGAGAATATAAACTGGATATGACCGTCTTTCCTGAAATTGAAACAATGATTTATGCTGTAAAAGAAAAATATGGCAGAATAGATGGTGTTGCCAATAGTGGTTATCCACGAACAAAAGATTGGGGAGTTTTTTTTGAGAATGTTCCTTTGGAATCATGGCAAAAAAATGTAGATATGCAGCTTAATACTTGTTTCTTTGTCTGCCAAAAAGTTCTTGAAATCATGAAGGAACAAGGCTTTGGTTCCGTTGTTAATTTGGGTTCTATCTATGGAGTCGTTGGTAATGACTTTACTATTTATGAAGGGTATAGCGGCACTTCTCCTGCAGCTTATACAGCCATAAAAGGAGGAATTATTAACTTTTCCCGTTATTTGGCATCATATTATGGGAAGTATGGAGTGCGCGTGAATGTAGTATCGCCGGGTGGTATCATAGATAAACAGCATCCTTCTTTTATAGAACGCTATTGTGAAAAATCGCCTTTAAAAAGAATGGGGCGTCCTGAAGAAATAGCTCCGGCAGTATCTTTCCTGTTATCTGATGAGTCTTCATTTATTACGGGGCATAATTTGATGGTCGATGGTGGTTGGACAGCAATTTAAATAGTAATGGATAGTAATAATGTACATATAATCTCCCAACAGCAAACACTTCTTGATGCACTCAAACGTATCAATGATATAAAAAATGCCCCTTTAGTACTCTTTGCTGTGGATGAACAAAATCGTATGTGTGGTACTATCACGGATGGTGATATACGTAGAGCCTTGATAAAAGGGCTGAATGTCGATGATAAAATATTTAAAGGAATGCATCGTAATTTCAATTTTCTTCGTAAGGGAGAGAATGATGATGTCGCCAACTTGCATCGTCAACGTGAAATGAGGATGCGATTAGTGCCTATTCTTGATGCTGAGGACCGTGTATGCGAGATTATCAATTTAGAGAAATATCGTACTAAACTTCCTATTGATGCTGTACTTATGGCTGGTGGAAAAGGAGAACGGCTTCGTCCTTTGACTGAGAAAATCCCTAAACCACTTATTAAAGTGGGAGACAAATGTATCATTGATTATAATGTTGATCGTTTACTTACTTATGGAATAAATCATATTTCGGTTACAATCAATTATTTAGGAGAACAGATTGAACAGCATTTTCAGGAAGAACGGGAAGGAGTGAAGATTCTTACGGTACGTGAGCCTAAATATCTTGGTACCATTGGTAGTATCAAGTTTGTACAAGTTTTTTATAATGATTCTGTGTTGGTAATGAATTCCGATCTTTTTACAAATATTGATTATGAAGACTTTTATCTTCACTTTTGCCAGCATGATGCTGATATGAGCGTTGCTTCTGTTCCTTATGTAGTTAAAGTACCTTATGGAGTTTTTAACCTTGAAGGTCGCGATATAAAAGGGGTATTGGAGAAACCTACTTACAGTTATTATGCTAATGCTGGGATTTACTTGATAAAAAAAGAATGTCTCAGTCTTATTCCCGAAAATATTCTTTTTAACGCTACAGATTTTATGGATAAGTTAATAGCTACTCGGCATAAAGTTATTCGTTATCCCATATCTGGTTTGTGGATTGATATTGGTCAGCACGATGAGTTGGCACGTGCTAAAGAGATAGTAAAACATATAAAGGGTTTTTAAATTAAAATATAAATTGTTTTAATAGTAAAAAATATGAAATATTGTACTAAATGTGTGATGCCTGATACAAGACCGGGTATCACATTTAATGAAAATGGAGTCTGTTCTGCTTGTCAAAGTTATGAACATAGAAAATTGGTAAACTGGGAGGAGCGTTGGAAAGAATTTGAGTTACTTTGTAATAAGTATCGTGGCATGAATGGTCCGAATGGTTATGATTGTATGATAGCGGTAAGTGGTGGGAAAGATAGCCATTATCAAGTATATCTGATGAAAGTTATTATGAAGATGAATCCTTTGTTGGTCTCAGTTGAGGATAATATGCCTATGACAGAGGCGGGGAAACACAATATTAAGAATATTAGTGCAGCTTTTGGATGTGACTTGATTTCTATGAAACCTAATATACAGGCTCAAAAGAAGGTTATGCGTTATACTTTTGAGAAATATGGTAAGCCTACTTATTTCGTTGACAGATATATTTATACATATCCTCTTCATATGGCCGTGAAGTTTAATATTCCTTTACTTGTTTATGGTGAAAATGTAAGTTGGGAATACGGAGGGATAGGGACGGATAAAGTAGAGACTTATTCTGCTAAAGGGCAAATAACAAATGGTGTTGGTGGTGGTATTGATACACAAGAAATTATTAACGCTACTGGCATTAGTGAAAAAGATTTGAACTTTTTTGAGCCACCTACACTACAAGAAATGGAGTATTTGGATCCTATTTATATCAGTTATTTTACTCAATGGAATAGCTTTAAGAACTATGAGATAGCTAAACGTTATGGCTTTCATGATTTAACTCACGAATGGAATAGAACTCATCATATAGAACAGATGGATCAGATTGATAGTCGCGCATATTTGGTACACTCATGGATGAAATATCCAAAATTTGGTCATGCTTCAGCTACAGACTACGCAGCACGTATGGTTCGATATGGTATGATATCACGAGAAGAAGCCTTTAAATTGGTAAAGGAACATGACCATACTCTTGATCCTTTATGCGTAAGAGATTTCTGTGAATTTTTAGGTTATGCAGAAACGGAATTCTGGGATATTGTTGATAAACAGTATAATACGGATTTATTTTATAAGGATGAAAAAACATATCGTTGGATATTAAAATAATCAAGATGAATTTATTATTTATATATCGACGTGATATTCACATCGATGATGCAGGAGCCTCTCGAACAATAATATTAAGAGAAAATTTCTTGGCAGCACAGCCTGATATTACGGTATATTCATCTTTTCATCATTTATCTCCTATAGATAATCGTATAATAGAGTTGTCCATTGAAAAATTAACTGCTGAAAATTTAAATGCTTGTATAGTTACACATAAGATTGATATCTTATGTGTACCTGAAGGAGAAATATTGGCCTCATTGGCATGGAAAGCTGTACAAGGAACTTCTTGCAAAATTGTTACAGAATTGCATAATCAGCCTAACTACGCATTGGATATATTACGAACAGGGATTAAATCGCATTTGTTGTACCCAGCGAGTTTTAAAGTAAAGTTGAAAACTATTATAAAATTAATACTGTATCCTGTATGGAAATATATACTTGCTCGTGTATCATATAGGCGAAATCGTCAAGCTTATTTTTTAGCAGATAATTTTGTATTATTGTCTAACTTTTATATAAAACCATTTCAGGGATATTATAAAGTGGATAATAGTAAAATGATAGCAATAGGGAATCCATTATCTTTTTCCTCTGAAATTTCAAATATGAAATTTCAAAGCAAAAAAAGAAATGTGTTAGTGGTTGCGAGATTGGAAGAAGGGCATAAACGAATAAGTTTGGTTTTAAAATGTTGGAAAAAGATAGAAGAGCATAATTTAGATTGGAATTTGCAGATAGTTGGAATGGGACCTGACGAATTTTTATATAAAAAAATGGTTAAGAAATGGGGATTACAACATGTCTATTTTGAAGGATGGCAATCTCCTGAAAGGTATTATGAAGATGCTTCTATCTTTTTAATGACATCTGTGGTTGAAGGATGGCCAATGACTCTTTTAGAATCACAACAAAAAGGATGTGTACCTATTGTTATGGATACGTTTTCTTCTTTATATGATATAGTAAAAAGTGGTTATAATGGATTTATTGTGAAAAATGGAGATATTAATGCAATGGCAAATGAAATACAGGCATTGATAAATGATAAAGAGTATCGAGAGCAAATAGCTTTGAATGCAATAAAAAGTACAAGACGTTTTTCTATGAATATTATTGGTGAAAAATGGCTTAATTTATATAAAAGTCTGTTGTAATGTCACGAACCAAGCAGAGCCTGAAAAATCTAAAAATATCATCTGTTTCTTTAATCATTTCAATATTATTAAATTTTATATCAAGAAGTGTTTTCATAGAATATTTAGGTATAGATATTGTCGGATTGAGTTCTACATTACTTAATATTTTAGGTTTTTTAAATTTAGCGGAATTAGGATTGACATCGGCTATAGCAGGTGCCCTTTATGAACCATTATTTGTAAAAGATCGACAAAAAATACAAGATATTATATCAATATTTGGTTTTTTATATCGGATAATAGGTTTGAGTATTCTTGTTGTAGGGATTATTGTTTCTTTTTTTTTACCTTACTTTTTTAAAGATACAGGATTACCTTATTCCTATATTGTAGGTGGATATTATACATACTTGATAGTAAGTTTAATAGGTTATTTTATTAGCTATAAACAAACACTACTTGTTGCTGATCAAAGTGAGTACATTGTAACTTCTTATACTTACACCGCACAGGTCCTTAAGTTTATATTTCAAATAGTTATTTTAAAATATTTGGGATATGGATATATTTTTTGGCTAATTATAGAATTATTTTTTGGTTTGACTTATGGGCTTATTATAAATCGGACAGTATCTAAGAGATATCCATGGTTGCAAACAAGTTTCAAACATGGAAAGAAAATACGTAAGGAGTATAATAGACTATTTATTACAATAAAACAGGTTATTCCTCATAATATAGCAGCTTTTGTTCAAAATCAAAGTAGTAATATATTGATATATGCGTTTTCTTCACTTGCAACTGTGACTATTTATACTAATTATACAATGATAATGGTTCGTTGTGTTAGTGTATTAAATATATGCTTAAGGGGAATTACCGCCAGTTTTGGAAATTTGATAGCAGAAGGTGATCAAGATAAAACTCTTTCAATTTTTTTACAATTTAATTCGTTGTTTTTTATTATAGGTGGGGTTGTTTGTACCACAAGTTATTATCAGGTAGAACCGTTTATTCATTTGTGGTTAGGAGATGGCTTTTTTCTAGATGATTGGATTTTTTGGTTAATGCTTTATATAATGTATGTTAGTATAGTTCGCTTGCCTATTAATTATTTTATTGGTGGATTCGTTTTGTATAAAGATGTTTGGGCACCTATGGCTGAAGCTATTATAAATATTGTTGTTGCAATAATATTGGGATTTTTTTTAGGGATTGGCGGAGTTGTGTTAGGGTCAGTTATATCTCTTACATTTATAATTGTATTATGGAAACCTTATTTTCTTTTTAGAAATGGATTTAAATGTTCGATAAAAAAATACTGGATAAATGTATTTAGGTATGTATTGATATTGATTCCTATTTTCTTTATTCCCACAGTATTATATAATATGAATGTATTATTTGATAATAGAGATTTATTAGGATTTATATTTAATACATTACTTATATCTGTATTTGTTTTATGTGTTTATTCTTTCATTTTATGGCAAATTGATGAAAATATGAGGAACATGGTGCAAAGGATATGTAGAATCTTTTTTTAAATAGAAGTATGGAACAATATATAAAAGGAGAATGTGGTAAATTTTGTTATGTATGTCAAGTTGATACAGTATATACTCTATTTCTATATTTGATACTGTTTCCTAATCAGATAGAGAAGACGTTTTTTATTTTTGGGAGTGGCATACCTAAGCTGATAAAGAAACAATTTAAAAATAATTCTTTTGAGATAAAAAAACGACAGGGGAACTTTTTTTATAATTTATCAAACATATTGCGGGGTTGGATTTTGTTACCTATTGTATATAAACGTTTTAATTTATACTCAAAATCTTCATTTGGTCAGGATCATTTGATTTTTTCTAGATATGTAATAGCAAAATCGTCAGGTTATACATTATTGGAGGACGGTATCGGAAATTATACAGATGTGGAGAAATTGGTAAAATTCAGAGAAGAACATTATTTTCGATGGTATCTTTTTTTGTTTTTTAATTTACTTAAAGGTGTGGTAAATATGCCTATGGGATTTCATCCTAAAATTTTGCGTATATATTTAACGGGAATGCAGAGTATTCCACCATATAATAAGGATAAAATTAGTGTATTTTCGATTGTTAAAGTTTGGGAAGGATTACCCATTGGATCGAAAAATAAAATAAAGGAATTATTGAGTTCATCTCAAATTTTTATAGTAGAGGAAGAGTATGATTTACTATTACTGACTCAATGTTTTTCAGAGGAACATTGGATGTCAGAAGAGGAGAAAATAAAAATGTATAAAGATATTTTATACTTAGACGGAAATATTAATAAAAAGATATGTCTGAAACCTCATCCGAGAGAAAAGACCTGTTACCAAAATTTCTTTCCAAATATAAAAATTA
>OJIX01000385.1_pt1 | contig 21256 bp, 16 predicted proteins | sample 1595981 | NCBI WGS metagenome assembly OJIX01 (sample SAMEA4350138, study PRJEB24818) | metagenome | biome: human; feature: gut; material: faeces | place: Denmark | collected 2013-09 | reverse complement strand
GAAGAAATTTGATTGACGAGACGAGGCGAATCAGGTTTAATGCGCCCCGTTGCCCGGATAGCTCAGTCGGTAGAGCAGGGGATTGAAAATCCCCGTGTCCTTGGTTCGATTCCGAGTCCGGGCACCACCTTTCCTTTTTTATGCTTCTCTATGAATCTCTATATGCATGAAATTCAGCAGGTTAGCATAAAAATCTTTCCCGATACGTTTTGATTTGTTCCTATGTATCCGGGAAATTTGGGGTCAGATTCGGGGTCTTTCAGTTCGATGAACTAAGGAGCCCCATATGGCCCTGACCGACAGTAAAATCCGCGCTGCAAAACCTCTCGCAAAATCTTACAAGCTTACTGACTCGCAAGGTCTGTACCTGACCGTATCCACCAGCGGTTCTAAGCTGTGGTATTTTCGCTATAGTTTCGGTGGCAAAGAAAGCCGTCTGGCTTTTGGCCCCTACCCGCAAATAACGCTGGCGGAAGCCCGCGAAAAACGCGATGCGGCGCGTAAGCTACTGGCACCCCGAATCTGCCCTTCGCAGTTACTTAAGCCAGAAAAAGACACCGTTGACGCCTCCCGGACGTTTCAGTTTATCGCCACTGCGTGGCACACCAGTTGCCTTAAACTCTGGTCGGAAGGCCATGCGGATAAGATTCTTACCTGCCTGAAACGCTATGTTTTTCCTGATATTGGCGCGATGGATATTGCAAAGATTGAGACCCGGCATCTGGCACAGCTTGTGAAAGCGATTGATGATAAAGGCGTGCATGACGTCGCCGGGCGGGTAAAACAGCATCTGACTAAAATCATGTGTCACGCCGTACAGCAGGGGATTATCAAATATAACCCGGCGTATGATTTAGATGGCGTCGTGACCCCTGTTGTGACCCAGCATCACCCCGCCCTGCCCCTGAAACGCCTGCCGGAGTTACTGGAGAAAACGGACGGCTATAAAGGCCGGGAACTGACCCGACTGGCGCTGGAGCTGAATCTGCATGTCTTCCTCCGTTCCAGTGAGCTACGCCTTGCCCGCTGGGACGAGTTTAACCTGAAAGCGCATATCTGGACGGTGCCTGCGAAGCGTGAGGCAGTGAAGGGTGTGCGGTTTGCAGAGCGTGGCGCAAAGATGAAGGATGAGCATCTGGTGCCGCTGTCGGCGCAGGCGGTGGCGCTGCTGAAACAGATTAAGACAATCACCGGCGAGTCGGTTTTCGTTTTTCCGGGAGCGCATTCGCTGGAGAAGCCGATGAGCGAGAACACTATCAACAAGGCGCTGAGGGTGATTGGCTATGACACAAAAACGGAGGTTTGCGGTCACGGTTTCAGGACGATGGCCTGTAGCGCCCTGAATGAGTCGGGGCTGTGGTCAAAGGACGCTATCGAGCGACAGATGAGCCACAAGGAGCGCAACGGCGTGCGGGCAGCGTATGTGCATAAGGCCGAACATCTGGAAGCGCGGATGGAAATGATGCAATGGTGGTCGGACTATCTGGACATGAGCCGCGAGGGGTACGTTGCGCCGTATATTTATGCGCGGCAGCATAAGGTGGCCTGAGTCAGTGACGGCATGAATTATCGGTAATGGAAAAGCAGATACCGGCGGGTCTGCTTTTTTGTTTGCGCCCTTTTTCGCTTTTAGCCCTTTCCGGTCAGAGCCATTCCCCTTGAAACCCTTGCCCCGAGGCCCTTTCGTGAAAGGTTGCGACTGTTAATTTCGCTGTATTAAGAGGAAACCGTACAGAATTTTTCCGGGTGGAAATTTTTTGTACGGTTTCCTCTTAATAACGCCGGATCAAACGGTCAAACCTGCCAGCCAGAAGGTTTGTCTATTCCTCCATGCCTCGTCCGTACACCTGCCGGATATAGCGCCCGCGCCCATCGCCGTGGCCCAGATCGGTGGAGACCTGCGCCAGCGCCTCTTTTTTACTTAACCCCTGCGCCAGCCAGTAACGTACTGCATCCTGCGCCCAGGCGTAGCGCAGGCTGTGCGGGGAGTGCTCGCCCGTCAGGCCGCAGCGCCGCGCCTGATTGTGCCAATAATTCATGGCGGTTTTCAGATCTGTCGCATCGATCAGCCTGCCGTTACGCTCTGCCGCAATACTGATTGCCCGGTCTACCGCCTGTTTTACCGCGACGGAGTCCTGTACGGTAGTCATTCGGGGACGTCCGCCCTTGGTGCCAAATACCACGCGTAACTGTTGCTCACCATTTGCCAGCGCCTGCCGCCACGTTTTAAGCGACTGTGCACACTGTACCGCTTCCTGCGAGCGTAGCCCCATCAGCCGCGCCAGCGTCAGGGCTGCCGCAAACCCCGGATCGGTCGCCTGCGCTTTTTGCAGTGCCGACTGATAAGCGCGTTCAGGAATGGCCTGCTTTGTGCCGTTACGGCTTGCGCCAGCCAGCCCTAATGTACGATTACTGAGCCGTGCATCTGACGCCAGCTTATCACGTCCGGCCTGTTGCAGAACGGCACGCAGCGCCGCCATCTCGTTTTGCAGCGTGCGTTTACTGATACCCTGCGTCAGCCGATGCTGAATGTAACCTTCGATGTGCCGCGTCCTGATATGCGCCACCTGTTTACTCTGAATATTCAGCGCCAGAAGGTGGTGACAGAATCGCTTCGCGATCGCCATGCGGTCGTGGACGGTCTTGTGGCTGCCGCCCACCTGCTGTGCCAATGTGGTCATTTGCTGCGCCAGTTTTCGCATTGTTTCTCCCGTTTTTGTAAGAAAATGACTGTTTTCCCCGGTGCGGCGGTAGTAGGCCCTCTGGCCGGAACGATATCTGTGCGCCGGGGCGACAGCGGTTGAGGTATGACGGGGAACGGTTGGACATTCAATGCCGCCGCCTGTGTTAACAGGTAATCCCCCGGATCGGGCGATCCGCCTTGATATCATTCATTTCAGGCCGTCACTGGCCGGTTTCCTGCTATCCTGTGGGTGAATTTTGATGGTGTGGTTCTCCTTGTGAGTGCGTCAGATTGTTGCCGCCGGGTGGGATCGGCATGGGTAAAAGGCTGTCGTGGCGTAGGGTCGCGACGTCACTTTGTTGCTTTGCGCAACGAAAGTGACGCGCAGGTCCGGTGGATTGTTCCGTCACGCGGCTGCAAAGCCTTACGGCAATGCAGGCCGCAGCCGGAACGGGTGTGATCTGGCCCTGACCGCAAAGCGGCCCGGTATTTTCAAAGGCATTACCAGTGTCGGGTGCTGTCAACGACAGCGTGTTGCAGGCGGGAGGTTACGGCGTTGTCAGTGACGCAGGAAGGAGAAACCGGATGTGGCGTTTAAAATATTTTCTCCCGAATTTCCGCCAGCAAAGCTGGCAGAAATTCAGGAGAGCCTGTTTTACTGCTATTCAGGCTTACGGTAGCGGGAAGGCCAGATTTGCTCCGGCGCAACGCCTAATTCTTCGGCGATTAATCGTTCACCTTTGGGCCAGTGACGACAGATCGCGTTTGCCAGCGTGGAAGATGCCAGCCCAGCCCTGCGGGAAACCGCCGCCAGCGATGTACCGCGTTTTCGCAGCGCCGCCATGATATCAGCGGGATGCCAGTCCGGTTGCGTCATACAGTCACCTCACCGATAAATTTCACGCCGTCGGCGGTGTGCAGCCAGCGCGGGGCTTTGAGTCCTTCGGTGAAATACCAGACCAGTTCACATAACAGCCCGGTCAGGGTTTGTTCCGTTTTGGGTTCCGCTGGGCGTTCCAGCAGAAGCCGGAGCAGCGTGAGGCAGTACTCGCACAGGGAATCAGGTTCAGAAACAAAGTGCTGTGGTATCGATGGCGGGACGTCAACGGTCAGGCTTTCAACAAGATGCGGCGGGATGGGGTCGTGCAGCGTGGGTTGCAGCAGCGCCAGGCAGGCGTGAAGCCGTCCGCAGAGTGCCAGCCGTAGCGCAGGATCGTCGGTTTCTATCAGGGTTTCGGCGAAACGGGCGCAATAGTCGGCAAGGACGGTGAAATCCGTGGTGGCGTTAAAGGGAACGGACAACAAATCGAGTAAATCGCAGTCAGGGGTGAGGATTGTAGCCATTAGGGCAACCTCCGGTATGTGAATTTAAATTCCACCACCGAAGAGACCAATCTTACGGGTGGTGAACTGAACGGAGTTGGTCTTACCGGCCATACCTACACCGGCGCACCTTGCGGTGCCCCCGCCCAGCCCACCATAGAGATGTAGCCGAACGCACGACATAAAAAAAGCGCGGATGCGCCATTATGTCGCAGGTATGATATTCAGGAGACCAATCCCGACGCCTAATTTTGCAGGCGCGGGGGAAGGATACTGCGATTGGTTTTGCCAGACAAGGAATTTGTCGGGGGAACCAATTACACTTCTCTGAGCAATAATGCCAGCGCAAAACAGTGACTAAATTCGCTCCAATACAAAAACACGACCATCTCAATTAATTGTTATCCAAAGCAAAGATTGAATCATCAGATGAAATCGCCTACAATAGCGAAAGCCATCCCCCGGGATCCTTAGCCTCTACACGATAGTCACGCTCGTACGAGGTGTACGGGGCTCGCCGACAGCCAGTCGGCGTCGAAAGAAAGGAGCCCGGTATGAAACAGAAAACTGTGCTGGTTCACCAGTATCTGCGTTTCCGTTTTGGTCGCTGGGAGCACGTGTGTCAGCACATGCGCTCTTTACCGAACTGCTAACGGTTAATCCCGGGGTGATGGTCCTCTTCTATTGTTAATCAGGCCGCTTGTGTCGTCTTTTCCATCATTGATGTGTAATGTTCTTCATCTTTCGCCGCCTCGAATACTTTCTTAAACCAGGCAAGATAGCGTTCAACAGAAGCCCCCTCATGAAGAGAGATATTGCGGGCATCCTGGTGAGAATGTCGGTTTAGGTAACGAGCAAATATACGAAAACCTGGTTCACCCTCTGGTCCGCTAGCCAGTGTTTCAAGCGCCCGGTGAAGGGTTTCACTTTTCCCCGAAAAACCAAAGTAGTATTCAAGGATTTGCCGCATCGTATTTGGGATCACCACACTGGCAATGTCATCTTTCTGGGCGTGGCGTAAGACATACCATAGTGCCTGATAGTCGTTCAGTAATTCTTTTTCGGAAACAAGAGAAGCAGAACTGTGCAGGGATTTGGATATCCGATAAAGCGTCCATTCTGGTGGGCAAGAACCCGCAGCCCTTTTCTTTCTTTCCGCGGAAAGCAGTAACTCCTGAAAGAAAAACAGGCTATGCGTCAGAATAATAACTTTCTCAGCAATTTTGGCACGTATAACCTGATGCTGGATCAACGAAGCAATTTCAAAAACATAGTTTTGCGACAGACTGGATATCGGATCATCAATAACGATTAAGCGTTTCCGCTGATCATCGTCATCGCGACTTTTTCTTCCGGTACAGGTTTCCAGAAAATAGAGAAAGGCAATCAGCGTTTTTTCACCTTCACTCAGGCTACTAAAAACAGGCGCATCGCTTTTCTCACCCGACCGCACCAGACGATAATCATCCCGGTCGTCATAGGAAGCAATGTGGAACCCAGTGATCCCAAGAATATTCAAACCATGATTAATTCGATCAATCGTTTCCTGCGTATTGACGATCTGGCTGGATTTATCACGAATAGTTGCGGTCAGTGCACTAAGCTGAGCCGAAATTTCTTTCTGAGATACCGTTATTTTTTCTGATTTTTCAGCAAGTTTCGCTAGTTGTTCATCATGGTTAATTATCGTATCTGTAGCCAGCTTTCGGATATGACCGAGTAGTTTCTGTTTCAGCCCTTCTCGCTCAGTCTGATAATTCTCAGCCTTTCGGTTATGCTCACTGATTGCCACATTAATACTGGCGATCTGTGCAGAAACATTGCCTGCCAGCGCAGAAAGATCCTCAAGAGAGATCGATGCGGAGGGTGATGTTAATTTCTCATCGATATGCATTTTATTTCGTTGGTACGCCTGCTCCAGTTCAAGCAAACACAGATGTAGGCAATGCCTCAAGCAAAGGGTAAGGATTGCCTTTGCTGGCCTCAAGTCGGTTCAGCTCTTCGGTCAGTTCCTGCGTCGAGGTTTCTTCTACTTTCAGGTGGCCAAGGATGGTCTGATAAAGTGGGTTGGTCTGCTTGGCTCCAACCATCAATTCCCATAAATCTGTTTTTCTAATCTCTGCGGTGGAACTATAAATCTGTTTTGCAGCGTCACTCTTCACGCTCTCTTCCATGCCCTCAACATCACATTTTTGTACGTCCAGAGCGTCACGCCGGTCCAACATCTCTTTACTCTCTGCTTGCAGAGCATCTATTTCCGTTTTTATTTCTGCGTTTTCACTATTTAAGGTAAAAACGCCAGGCTGAGAAGGTTGACTGAAAATATCGTCTACATACTCCTGATTAAACACCAGGTAGTTCATATTCAGCGGAGGTTGCAGGTTGCACTGACTGTAATCTGGTCGGCCATGCTTATAAAAGTAACCAGAAACGGTTGATTTCCCTGAACCGTTTTGTCCATAGATAAGAGTGACATACTTACTCAAGTCGAACTCCACTGGCCTTTCGCCCTGATAACTGCGAACACCATGGATGGAGAGAATGCTCATGCTATATCCTTATCACCGCCTGCTGTATGTGGGTATTTTATCGCCGGAATTCCCTACAGCAAGCCACACAACGAACAGTTACCAGAAAAAATAAGTATCTTACAATAAACATTACTGACATGATCATGATTAGACTCCTTGCTATATAAGGGATATAATGAAATCACATACTATTAAAGACGTCAGCACAGGAGAATCAATGTCTGTTGCCGCTCTGGCCCGCCAGCGGGTCCACCGCATGAAGCGGGGTATCCCCTTTTCCATCAGCGGATTTTATTCGCTGGGAAGCCGTGCGTCGGTACAACAGGCAATGAGTCGTCTGGTCAAAGAAGGTCTGCTGGTCCGGGTTGAACGCGGTTTCTACTCCCGGCCAAAACCGTTAAAAAACCTTCCATCCGTAAATGTTGTCGCTAGTGCCAATGAGGTTGCCGCCGCATGGGCAAAAGAACGCGGTTACAAAATCACCCTTCAGGGACTGGAAGCCGCTTACCGGTTAGGGCTGCAAACGCAGGCACCGGTTAAACGCATCTACTGGTCAAACGGCCCTACGCGAGAGTTCCGTGTCGGTAATGAGTTGGTACGGATCCAGCATAAATCAGCAAGTAGGTTACGTTGGCTGAACCGGCCTGAAGGAGAGCTGATGCGCGGTTTGCTGAGTCTGGATCAGCAACATACCCCATCGGAAACGCTGAAGAATGCTTTTCATCGGCTGAGCATCCCGTCCGCTAAAGCGCGACAGATTGCAGGAAAGTTAATGAATGAGCCTGCGCTTCACGCGTGGCGCTCGCAGCTTATAGCGTTGCAAAAGGCGCTCTGATGAACATTTTTGATTACTACCGGAGCGCATCGCAACGCCGTGAGCTTCAGGAAATCCTCTCTTACGCGGCGCAGCAGCATCCCTCCGGGCTGGGAGCCAGCTTCCTGGAAAAGGATCTCTGGGTAACGGAGATCCTTCGGCTGCTTTTTAATGAGGATCTGCTGGGAGATTTATCTGTCGCGTTTAAAGGTGGAACGGCATTAAGCAAGTGCTGGAACGTGATTGAGCGCTTTTCTGAAGATATCGATCTTTCTGTTCACTGGGCCGATCTGGCAGGCCACTCAGAAGAGGAGGAACAGCAGGCATGGGAACAAAGCACGCTGAATAATAGCCAGAATCGCCGGTTCAGAGAGCAGCAGCAAGAGCGCTTAACAACATGGACAAGCGCGCTGGCAGAACGGTTAAACCAACGCTTTCAGGCTTATGAAATTCCGGGCCTTGAAGCAAAGATGGAACCCGACAGCAGTGGCGAAAAAATAGACATCAATTTCCCGCGGGTGAAAGAAGACAATATGGCCTATCAGCGCGATCATATTCTGCTGGAATTTGGCGGACGAAATCGTGGCAAGCCAACCGATCTAATGCCTGTTGTGAGCTATCTGTCCGGGATTGCTGGAATGAATGCACTTCTGTTACCCGCCGCGACCGTAAACGCTTATGACACCGGTTATATTCTTTGGGAAAAGCTGACGGCGCTGCACCAGTTCTGCACGCAAACCAAAGCACCAAATCCGGCCCGACTGGCACGCCACTGGTATGATGTAGATTGTCTGCTGCGTAATAATTTCGCCAGCCCATATGAAACGCAGGAGGCCATGCGGAATGTGGTTGAGATGAAGCAACGCCGTTGGTCTGTGCCGGGCGTGGATTTTACTCAGGTGATTACCGGAAACTTGCAACTGTTGCCTGACGACGCCGAACGGTTCGCCGCGATCGCCGGGGATCATCAAACGGCGGTGGAAGGGGGAATGTTCTTTCGTGAGCCTGACGGATTTGCTGACATTGCCGATCGTCTTCGTCATGTACAAGATGAAATCAATCGTTTTATGTACGGTTCATAGATATAAACTATTCCTACTAATTAATCCCTCAGCCATATGACATAAGCCTTTTAAATAATAGGGCTTTTATGCTTGTACTCCAGCCTATTCGCGGTATCATTTTACGATCTCTCTTCCAGTTTTATGCTTACCGCCTTTGCTGCTCGTTGAACAATGCCGGGAAGCGTTATCAGCGATTAAGGGCACGGAACGGGCTTCTGGATATTCGTTATTGCACTGGCTGTTATCTGGCTTCTGTTTTCCAAAAAGAAAAAATCGCCTCCCCCCAATATAAACAGCAAAATCATCACCAAAACAAATTATTCATCCCGACAAGAATCTCTCAATAAGCCAGACAGCAACGTGACAAATATGCATTCTCAGGAATCCGATGATGACGAACTGGTAACCTTTAGCTTTGTTAATGGACAGGCGATTGAATACAGCACCAGCCGTCAGCCATCGCGAGAAAGCGCCGCACGTAGCAATACCACGCCAGCGCGATGGATCAAACCGGGAGAAAGTATCATCATTCAAAACATCGTCATTAAGAACGGTAATTTTTATTTTGGTGGGCAGTTAAAAACACATTCATCAGGCGAATATAGATATCTTTATAACGATGGTTCCGATGCTTCTCTGGTTAATGACTCTTTATCCATTGAGCCTAGTTCACGCCACTATTATGATGAATCTCTGGGATACTGGCCCACCTTTGCTACTCTTTCTCCTCGCTGTCGTGGCGCCTATCTTGACTGGCTGGCAAGCGATCGCAGCGATGCGAGCTGCCCCGTTGGTTATGTGTTTATCTATTTTTACGGTCTTGAACGCCGCGTACTAGCGGATGGCACACAAGAGGCTATTTCTGACGATGAATTCAAAGCATTATTCGAAGAGATATCTCGCCTGAGAATCGTATTTCAGGCAAGCGGTTCCTTCCGTCATTATGCAACACAGTTGCTGGAAATGATGCTCATTCTCAGACCAAAGTTACTTTCTATACATACCGAAAACGAATATTTCTCATCGAGGAGTGCATTACTGTTCAGACTAAATCTGGCGACGGTGGTTGATAAAGGACAACCTGTTTGCGCCGAACTGGCGCTGGCATGGATACACTATTTTCCTGATTACACATTACGCACGCCTGCCCGTCGATGTCATGCTGAATTTTCCGCGTTATTCAAACAGCGTTATACCCGAAAATACGGTGACGGTATTGTCGTCAAACCCAATAAAACACGGTTGTATTTAAGCTATACCCCCGCCAGTGGTACGCTTCGGGAACTTCAGGTAAAAAAACAGATGGTTCTTCCCGATCCCAGCGTTTTAAAAGCCCCAGTTCAGAAATTAATCCCTGTTGCAGAATCCTGTGTCAATGCTCTGGATGCCTACAGTCGCTATCTCGGTAAAAAAGATGTCTCAGCAAGCGACGTCGCCGCCATCATGCTGCTTCCCGATGAAATACTGACCGAAGATGCAGGACGTCTGTTTGCTGAATTTAAACACTGGGCAGATGAGAAAATCCGTGAACATTCAGGACTGGCGACAGTGGCTGATTTCTGGGCCAGACTGGGTATGCTGGTACCGGATAAGATTAATAAGAAAGAAGCCGAACTGATGCAAAATTTCGCCAGACGAGCAGGTTACGGCATTGCGCCGGATATGCGCTATCACCTTGTCCGGCCAGAACCAGAAGGACACGTTGTTTTATTCCCCGAAGGGCATGCAGAATTCTACGTACCGTCGGCGGAATTCACGTCAGTTTCCGTGGCGCTTCGGCTGGGTGCCATGATTGCACAAATGGACAAGCGCGTGGACGTTGCAGAACAGGCCGCACTGGAAAGAACCATTGATCACAACGATGCGCTGTCGCCAACAGAAAAATGCTCGCTGCACGCTTACCTCATCTGGCGACTCAATACACCTGCAAATCAGGCCGGTCTGAAGGGTAAAATTGAGCAACTCAGCGATAAAGATAAATCCACTATTGGCAACGTGATTATCAGCGTCGCCTGCGCAGATGGAAAAATCGATCCGGCTGAAATTAAGCAACTGGAAAAAATCTACACCAGCCTTGGTCTGGATAGCAGTACCGTCACCGGCGATATCCACCGTCAGTCAACCGCAGAAACAGCGCCGACAGCCACATTACAAACCCCATCAGCGACGAGCAGCACGTTTTCTCTTGATGAACGGATCCTTGCCCGTCATGAATCCGATACCACGGACGTACGCCAGTTGCTGAACACCATCTTCACCGAAGATGAACCCGCTGACGAATCCCCGGCGGAGATCCCGTCACATACTGGAGTGGGTCTTGATGAAGCACATCACCTGCTTTACCAACGTTTGCTGGAAAAAGAACGCTGGGCGAGAAACGAAGTCGCTGAGCTATGCCAGCAGTTTAATTTGATGCTAAGCGGCGCGATTGAAGCAATTAATGGCTGGTCTTTCGAACAGGTTGACGCACCAGTGCTGGATGATGACGATGATATTTACGTTGACCTGGAAATTGCACAAGAACTCAAAGGATAATTTATGTCTGGCATTCGTATTCGTCTCAAAGAAAGAGACGCCATTATTCAGTCACTGAAGTCAGGCGTTACGCCTAAAATTGGCATTCAGCATATTCAGGTTGGCCGGGTCAATGAAATAAAAGCGCTGTATCAGGATATTGAACGTATTGCCGATGGTGGGGCGGGATTCAGGTTGATTATCGGGGAATACGGCTCAGGTAAGACATTCTTTTTAAGCGTTGTACGCTCAATTGCGTTAGAGAAAAAGCTGGTGACAATCAGTGCCGATTTATCTCCGGACAGGCGCATCCACGCAACGGGTGGACAGGCGCGCAACCTCTATTCTGAGCTAATGAAAAATCTGTCTACGCGAAATAAGCCGGATGGAAACGCATTATTAAGCGTGGTTGAACGTTTTATAACGGAAGCCAGAAAAGAAGCAGAATGTACAAATGTGTCGGTTCCGACGATTATTCACCAAAAACTCGCCGCCCTGTCTGATATGGTTGGCGGTTACGATTTCGCCAAAGTCATTGAATGCTACTGGCAGGGCCACGAGCAGGATAATGAGACATTGAAATCAAATGCCATCCGCTGGCTAAGAGGTGAATACACCACGAAAACCGACGCGCGTAACGATCTGGGTGTGCGCACCATTATTTCTGATGCCTCTTTCTACGACTCGTTAAAGCTGATTAGCCTGTTTGTCCGTCAGGCCGGATACGCCGGGCTACAGGTCAATCTGGATGAAATGGTCAATCTGTACAAACTGAGCAATACGCAAGCGCGAGTGGCCAACTATGAACAAATACTGCGTATTCTGAATGACTGCCTGCAAAGAACGGCTGAGTATATCGGCTTTTTACTCGGCGGCACGCCAGAGTTCCTGTTCGATCCGCGCAAGGGGTTGTACAGCTACGAAGCGCTCCAGTCCCGGCTGGCGGAAAACAGCTTTGCTCAGCGTGCCGGGGTGATTGATTATTCGTCCCCTTCCCTGCACTTAGCCAGCTTAACGCCGGAAGAGCTCTATATTCTGTTGAAAAACCTTCGTCACGTTTATTCCGGCGGCGATGCGGATAACTATCTGGTTCCTGATGATGCGCTGACGGCATTCTTAAGCCACTGTAGCAATACTATCGGTGATGCCTATTTCCGTACGCCACGAAACACGATTAAAGCCTTCCTGGATATGCTGGCCGTGCTGGAACAAAATCCGTCCATTCAGTGGTCACAGCTAATTGCCGGTGTCGCGATCGCAGAAGAAAAACCCAGCGATATGGATGAAATAACATCGGCAGAAGATGCCGATGAGGACGGTCTGGCTGACTTCAGATTATGATGAACGAATACCAGCGGCTGGATCCACGCATACAGAAGTGGATATACCAGCAGGGATGGACAGATCTCCGGGAACTGCAAAAAAAAGCCGTTCCATCGATATTAACAGGGGATCGGGATGTTCTGATCAGCGCCGCGACTGCCGCAGGTAAAACGGAAGCGTTTTTCCTGCCCGCCTGTTCTGCCATTGCGGATATTCAGGGCGGCTTTGGCATTTTATACATCAGCCCGCTTAAGGCCCTGATTAACGATCAGTATCGACGGCTGGAGAGCCTCGGCAATGCGCTGGAGATGCCGGTCACGCCCTGGCATGGTGATGTTGCGCAGAGCAAAAAGCTGAAAGCAAAGAAGAATCCTGCCGGTATTTTGCTTATTACCCCGGAGTCGCTGGAAGCAATGCTGATCCGCAATGCGGGATGGTTAAAGCAGGCTTTCGCTCCACTGGCATATATCGCCATTGATGAATTCCACGCCTTCATCGGTTCTGAGCGGGGTATGCAGCTTCTCTCTCTGTTAAATCGGATCGATCACCTGCTGGGAAGAATCGACAATCCAGTTCCTCGGGTCGCACTCAGCGCAACGCTGGGAGAACTGGAGCGAGTACCGTTATCTCTGCGGCCAAATCAACGTCTGCCCTGCGACATTATTACTGACAGCCAGACTCACGCTACGCTAAAAGTGCAGGTGAAAGGTTATCTGGAACCGCTGACCACCTCGAGCCAGCAACCGCCGCCGTCGGCAGAGACGCAAATCTGCCATGATATATTTCGCCTCTGTCGCGGTGATTCCCATCTAGTGTTCGCTAATAGTCGCAAACGGACTGAAAGCATTGCCGCTACGCTTGGCGATCTTAGTGAAATAAACATTGTGCCCAACGAGTTCTTCCCCCATCACGGATCGCTGTCCAGAGATCTGCGTGAAACGCTGGAGCAGCGGCTTCAGCAAGGTAACTTACCGACCACCGCCATCTGTACGATGACGCTAGAACTTGGCATCGACATCGGCAAAGTCAGCTCCGTCGTGCAGGTTACTGCGCCTCATTCCGTTGCCAGCCTGCGCCAGCGTATGGGGCGTTCCGGTCGGTGCGACTCGCCTGCCATATTGATAATGCTGATTGCCGAACATGAACTGACGCCAACTTCAGGCATTGTTGATCAACTCAGGCTCCAGCTCGTTCAGTCGCTGGCCATGATCCGCTTACTTATCGGCAGCAAATGGTTTGAGCCAGCCGATACCCGGCAGATGCACTATTCCACCCTGTTCCATCAGATCCTAGCGATCGTAGCGCAGTGGGGAGGGGTGCGTGCCGATCAGATCTGGTCACAGCTATGCCAACAAGGGCCATTTCAGAAAGTCAGAATCGATGACTTCAAAACGTTATTGAAGCATATGGGGGAGAACCAGTTTCTGACCCAGCTATCAAGCGGTGAACTGGTTCTGGGCGTCGAAGGCGAACGTCAGGTGAATCAATATACCTTCTATGCCGTGTTCAGCACGCCGGAAGAGTTTCGTATTGTGGCGGGGAACAAAACGCTGGGCTCTATCCCCGTAGATTCCCCACTAATGCCTGACCAACACATTATTTTCGGCGGTCGACGCTGGAAGGTAACCGATATCGATAGTGATAAAAAAGTCATCTATGTCGAGGCGACAAAGGGTGGGCAGCCGCCGTTATTTGGCGGACAAGGGATGTCCATTCATGATGTCGTCCGCCAGGAAATGCTCACCATTTATCGGGAAGGCGACTACCGTATCACCGTTGGCGATCGCAAAGCCGATTTTGCCGATACCACGGCCAGAAACCTGTTTGATGAAGGGCTGCACTGTTTTCGCAACAATAATCTGGCTTCGGAATGTTTTATTCAGCAGGGACAACACGTCTACATTCTTCCCTGGCTGGGCGATCAAACCGTAAATACACTGTCGGCATTGCTTATCCAGCGAGGTTTCAAGGCAGGCTCATTTGCTGGTGTGGTTGAAGTGGAAAAAACCACGGTAGCGGAAGTTAAGCAGACGTTAGCCTGCGCACTTCAGAAAGGGCTACCTTCAGAATCCCGTCTTGCCGAAAGCATCATTGAAAAGTGCCTCGAAAAATATGATGAGTATTTACCGGAGGCGTTGCTGACGCAGGAGTATGGGTTACGTGCTTTTAATGTTCAGCGCGTGGAGGAGTGGTTGCAGGGGCATTTGTAGGATAATGACCTGCTCATCAGATAAACATACACGGCCAGCAACAAAATATTTTAATCTGATGCTTTCAACATAACCATTTTCAAGATTTCACCCTGCATTTTTTGCTGCCTCAGCGCCTGATGTTTGTCCAAAACCAACAGATAGTCACGAAAATGGCAATGAACCTCACCTCTCAATAATTCAGGTAAGAACTTTAACTGCGCATCAGGAAACATCACTGAAGAGGATTTTTTTATCACTACGGCTGGGGAAGGTAATAACATAGAATGATAACCTTCATTCATCGCAATACTGACCCCTTTCGGGTCAAAATCACCAAAATAGATCGCTGTTTTCCCGGTTTTCAACCAGCAACGCTTTAATGCAACAGACCCCTTGCTATATGTCCGATCGCCACGGTAAATAATCAGGGGAGAGTGGAAATCACATTGGGAATAATCAAAAAGCGCCAGATGGTAGAAACAATCCTGATTCTCCACAACGATAAGAACATCAAACTGCGTCAGCGTAATATTACGCCAATCCGTATCAACAACCTCAACAGTCATCCCTAACGCATTGACTAAAGGCTGATTAAGACGGAGCAGTACCCGGTGCTGCTGTGGTCGAATTCCCGCCGTTTTAATCTCCTGATCGCTTAACTGTGCGCTCTCAATACGATTTTTCATACTAAGATCGTCACGAAAGTTTGCCTGTTTAAGACGTTGCTGGATATCTGAAATCTTATTAAGCAACGCCACTGTAAAAATGAATTCAGGCAGCAACAAACTGTTCGCCGGGATCAAATCCAGCGCAATACACCAACGCAAAACCTGAGTCACGATTTTACCGCCAGTATTTTTCTTCTCGCTATATTTCGCTTTCAGGCGATGATCAAGTTTTTTCAGCCAGACGAGTGCGTTATACGATAACGGTTCTGCTTCGGTCATTTTACCCTCACGCCAATACTCACATCCGATATAATACGCAGATCGTTTACCGGGCTGGCCTGACGCTCATCACAACGCTGCCAGAAACGCGGTTTATCCGCTAACGGCAATGATTGATATTCCGTAATAACTTGGTAAAGCCATATCTCACTGTCCCAGTTCAGATGATTTTCCGTCAGATAATGCAGTGCGCTCACCGGCCCGGATTGTCCGGCAGCGAAAACATACAAATCCTCAACATCCATTTTAAGTGCAACCTGACGAGCAGCGACCTCTTCATCAACGGGAAGTATCACTGAACCTGCACTTTTTGGCACAGGTAGAGGCATAACCGATGCCCGAGGCAGAGCAAACAACATCTCCGCCATGACTTGTCGATCCACAGGTCTGTCGAGCGAAATGGAGGCTTGCAGTGAAAGTGAAGCCGCAATATTGAATACATCCGGCACTTCCCGGCGTTCCGGGTAGCTGGCGGGTTGATACTGTGGATGCTGACGCAAAAAAGCCGCCATATTCGTCACTAATAATGTGCGCGACTGCTGTTGACGAAATTTAGCCATCAGATCCACCAGACGCTGCTGAACGGCCAGTAATGAACTATGGTGAAGACTGACACGCAACTGTAACTGGCTCACTAATAATTTACGTAGTGAACTGTTATTTTCCGCAAACTCTATCAGTTCCTGGAAAACGATCAGATCCAGTCCATCAAGCAACCGGCGAACCTGGTTTTGCGCCCGTGCATTCTCATTAATTTTTTCATTCAGACTGCTGACGAAACCAAAGTTATTATTCAGACGATGCCAGAGGCTGTCGATAGCCTCTTCAAACTGCCCGCTGAGATCGTGAATAAGTTCAGTCAGCCTCTGCATGTGTCTTTCAGCAATACTGTAATCACCTTTATAATACGCATCGCGCCAGGCCTGTACCTTATTGCGAGTTTGCTCCAGCTTTTCAGCCACATCCGCGTTAATCTGCCGTCTACTCTCATCAGCAACCATGCTGGCGATGAGTTCGCTGACCAGCGGGCGTAGCCTCAGCGGCTGTTGTTCATCAGGGCGATACACAATACGTGCGGCAATCAGCTTTTTTAATGCCTGCTCGCTAAAAACCGTTTCATCAATAAACCCATCGACATAACCCTTCATTAAGGCGTGATGGTGTTTTCCCAATAATGTCAGCCTTTCAGCGCCGTTTTTAAACAGGTCAGATAGCGGAGAATTTTCCTGCGCCATTACAGAAGCTCCTGCTGAACAGGCGGCGTGTCTTCAACCGGTAAATGCTCTTCATCACGGATAAAGCGGATCACGTCAATCAAGTAATCAATTTTCCCCGTGGCAATAAATATCTGCTGCTCGGCGTTGGGTTGTCTGACATAGCCGTGCTCTTTCAAACGCCGGAAAATTTGTTTGAGCTGAAGATCAATGGAATCACTCTTACAATTGAAAAAACGATCGCTGGAAAGCTGATTCAGACGCTGTTGCAAACTCTGATTATCCTCTACACGCGCCATGATTTCCGACAACCTGATATAGTCGCCCGCTGTCAGCGTACTCTCCCGTCCTTGCGTCTCCTGTATGAGTTGTAGCCACTCAAGCAGCGGCAACAGAGAAGAGATGATATCCTTAAACTGATTCATAAGCTGGCTGCGGGTATCGCGATTCATCTCACAAAAGCCTGCATAATAGACCGTTTGTGTTTCATTACTGACAATTCTGTAGTTAAGAGGGCGCAAATAATTATCCATCGCTTGCCGGGTACTCTCATCCTGTAAATGACGATAAGCATCCGGGTCGTTGATACGGCAAATAAATTCCCCTGTCAGTAGCCTTTTGATTAAAGGACCATATTCCAGCATTATATTGCCTCCTGTTCCATCTGCGCCAGTCGGGCAGCCAGGCGGCTCACTTTCGGCTGGATCCTTTTCAGCCTGCGCTGAGTTGGCTCAAGCTGATCGGCATCAAGCAAATAACGATGCTTAAACAGTATTAACACATCCGATTCCGCATTCGGAAAAGCGCCTACGATCACAATATTATTATGGCTACAGGCAATAAATAATTTCTCCACATTGTGGTAAGCCAGCGTACCGATTTCATCAATAGGCCAGTGAATAACGGCGTCTGATTTGCCTCTTAACAAACGCGTGAACGCCAAAAGATACTTGCACAAGATCAGATAGGCCATACCATGGCTTGACGCTTCCAGTAGCTGGCGATCGTTTTTGATAACAATATCTTCCCCACCTTCATTAAGGTGAAGTTCGAGATTTAATAACGATTCCATAGTGAAACGTTCATCGGCATGAAGCAGTTCAACCACATCCATGAGGGCATTCAAATAGCTTTCGGGAGGTAGCTGCTGACCAGACGAGCGCCACTCACTGTAGCTTTTAGCAAAGCGTTTTAATGGGCTCCAGAATCGTAACTGGTCGATGGTCGATAAAATGCGAACCTCTGATTTATTGATGCCTTCCAGTTGCAAATCGTCGGTAACCGCATCACTTAAGCGTCGACTTTGTTGCGAAATCCGGCGATTGATATCACTGAAAACATCAAAGAATTTTTTCAGATCGCCACCGATATTTTCCCCCATCTCCAGCAATTGCTGCTGTTTGTCTTTAAGAAGCTGTAGTAGTTTCTCAAGTATTGGCAACTGCTGGCGGGTCCTTGAAGGATCGGGTAATTTACCAATCTCAGAGTCCAGTAATTCAAGGAAAGTAGGGTCAGTATCCTGATTAAAGCGTGACTTAAACTCATTGAGTTTGCTCTCCAGCGTACGGGTCACGCTGGCGTGTTGCTCCAGCATATCGCTGGTACGCGACATCCGTTCATTAATATCAGCGGCGGAATCAATATAAGACGGAACAATTTCGCCCAGCGGCAGAGGCAATAATCGGTCCAGCAATACCTTTAACTGACTAACAAGCTCACCGGCCTGACGCATCAACGTATCATATTGTTTTCCCTCATCATTAAGCTTGTCTTTTTTATTCTGATACTCTGCTTTTAACTGACGTTCTGACTGCAATAGCTCTCGCTTCTGCTGAGAGAGTTCACCTTCCTGCTTCTGTTTCTCAGGCCGTATCTGCTCCCAGTCAAGTTTGATAAAACGCTGCCATTCGGTCAGTTCATCCCGACGTTCTTCAACCGCCTGAATATCCTTTTTAAGCGTTTCAATGCGCTCCCGCAGTATTTTGACTTCACGAGGATCAATTCCCTTCTTCGCTAAATTATCGTCCAGAGCCTGCTGGAATATTCTTATCTGTTCCTCCATATCGGCACGTTTTTTGTCTATCTGCCGGGACAGTTCTTCCACCTTCTCATCAATTTGCTGCTGTTCACTCTGAAGGTCGACACTCCATTGCAGCGTTTGCGCATTATGTTCGTCCGTTAATGAGCGAAGATCTTGTTCTTTTTGTTGCATTAATTCGGTATGCGCTTTTTCTAATGCGCTTAAGCGGGCACGTTTTTCCTGCCGACGTTCTTGCTCCAGCGCCCCATGCTCTGCGATTAAACGAGTACGGGCATCCCGGGCATAGCCGACCTCTTGATTTTGACGTTGATATTGTCTTTCACATCCATCCGCTTGCGATTGCAGCTGCTTGACGTTCTGGTGGTGCTCCTGAAAGCTGGCTTCTGCCGTTTTTTTCGCTTCTTCAGCATGCGCCCTGATTTGCTCTGCCTTATCAAGATTGTGTCGAATTGAAGCTTCATCCTGCGCAAAATCGGGCATATCCAGTACGCTTAATTCCAGTTGCAAGCCGTACAGTGATTCCGACAGTTCCCTTAGATCAGGCTGCAAGTCCTTACGTTCCAGCAGGTTTTTATTCAAAACTTTGCCCAAATTCTGCTCCCAGTCCTCGTAACGTGAACGCAAAAAGTGGCGTAATGTCCCCTGTTCAGGATCCAACTGACGATGCAGTTGCTGCAATTGCTCCTCAGCCTGATGCAGGTCGGCGCGGGCATCATGCAGTTGCTTTTCTGCGCTATCTTGCTGTTTACGGGCCTCGGACAGCTTTGTCTGCGCATTTTGTCGCCGATCGCCCAGTTGCAATGAACACTCCTGAGCTTGCTCAATACGCAATTCGGCAATCTGACGTTCCTCATTTTCTTCAGTGGTTAACTGAGAATGTTTAAGCTCAATGCCAATAGTCGTCCGATCGCGAGAAATTATCGCCAACTGCTCGCCATAATGATTTTCTTGCTGTTTTTTTAGTTCTTCAAAGCGCTGCCGAAATATCTCTTTCTGGCTATCAAACTTATCCCTGACGACCTCTTTTTCCCGCTGAAAATCCTGAATTTTTTGCTGGATCAACTGGTTCTGGTAATAAAAAGATTCCTGAAGTTTTGCTTTGTGCTGTTCAAATTTTCTGGAAAGCTCCCCCACTTGATCCTGCATCAGCTGATATTGCTCACTTTGCGCTAAAAGCGCCTCCCGCCACTGGGGTAATTCGTCCATGTGCGTCTGCAAAAGGCGGATATCTTTACGTTCATAACGATCGTTTTCTTCCCGGACATAATCCAGCCATGACTGAACCGTTTTTAATTCGCTTTGCGTTTTACTTAATTGATCGTTCAATTCACGACTTTGCTGATTAAAGCCATCCTCTAATTGGATAAGCTCTCCCCGCCGCTGAATAAATTGCTGTTCTGCATCCGCCCTTTTCTGTTTCTGAATTTGTTCATCATTTCTTAACAGGGGGTGGAGCGCGGTTAACTGCGCCTCCGTATCATCCAGTTTCAGCCCCAGGCGCTGTAAGAGTTCAAACTCCTGCTGCAATTTATCGTAACGCAGGGACTGGCGCATTTTTTGGATCCATTCCCGCGCAAAGCTACTTTTTACTTTTGTTTGAGGAAGCGTAACGCCATCATCGGCAAAAATCGCCGCCAGCATGGTTTTGAGCGTTTCCATTTTGCCTTCACCGGCATGAACCGCGCTCACTAATTTCTCAATATGCCTGAGCTTGTAGTTACCACTCACCAGACTAAACGATGCCGCCAGGCGGCGTAGTCTCATTGCCTCCGTCGAAGTACCGCGTAATGACGCGACATCATTCTGAATGATGCTGCGGTACTCGGTTGTTGAACCTATTTTGGCTGAAACTGAGACGTCGTCCCGGCTGCGCATCTGGGCGGACCATTCGTTATAACTCAGCCCTTTCGCGCCATCTTCCGTATAGCGAAGGAAAAATTCTGGATGATAAGGTGCGCTAACAAAACGATATTCTACGCCACCCTCACTTTTACCCGTCAAAACAACCAGACAATTGTCGCCCGTTTCTCGCTGGTATTCATAAATGATATAGCTATTGCTACAGGGGAGATAAAACTCGTCGAACTTCTTCCGCGTTCTTGGTACGACTTTATTAGGTTGTTCGCCGTAGAAAACAGGAACAAGGCGCTGAAGCGTCGTTTTTCCTGAAGCATTAGTTCCACAAATATTGGTATGCTGATCCAGTTGAATTTCAACAGCGCCAGGCAGGTGAGTGTGTATAAGAATGATGCGAAGCAGTTGTGGCATGATACCTCCCTGAACATAAAATAACCTTTGGATAATACACCCCAAACCCTTACTAAACATTGGGTTATTTCACAATTAGATCAGAAGGCAGGCGATGCAAAAGTCTTTATGATCTTAAAAAGGGAACCGTACCAAAGGTTCAAACCGAACTATTTTTTTGACTATTAATCCACCATTATGATTTAAAAGCAAAAATACGGGTCACTCTCCGGGTCTGTGTAAGTTCACAGAGATATTGCAATTGCCTCCGGATAAGTAAGGGGAGATTGCACTATGCAAATGCAGCATCTGATGGTTGGCTATCCTAAGTACTACCAAACGGCCGATTATGCGTTGAGGCTT
>OJIX01000372.1_pt1 | contig 22037 bp, 18 predicted proteins | sample 1595981 | NCBI WGS metagenome assembly OJIX01 (sample SAMEA4350138, study PRJEB24818) | metagenome | biome: human; feature: gut; material: faeces | place: Denmark | collected 2013-09 | reverse complement strand
CATGTTTTACTGGGCGATGAAGTGGCAACGGCGACCCATAAACACATCAAAACCTTGTTCTCTTCGCGCTACTGGCGGCGCACAGCGTTTAACAGCGTCTTCTTTGTCTGCCTCGTAATCCCATGGTTTGTGATTTATACCTGGCTGCCAACTATCGCCCAGACTATTGGACTGGAAGATGCGCTGACTGCCAGTCTGATGCTTAATGCGTTGTTAATTGTGGGCGCGCTGCTGGGATTAGTTCTGACGCACCTGCTGGCACATCGCAAATTTTTACTGGGAAGTTTTTTGCTGCTAACGGCAACGCTGGTAGTAATGGCCTGTTTGCCTTCCGGCAGTTCATTAACGCTGCTGCTTTTTGTTCTCTTCAGCACCACCATTTCGGCAGTCAGTAATCTGGTGGGCATTTTGCCTGCGGAAAGTTTTCCTACTGACATTCGCTCGCTGGGCGTCGGTTTTGCCACCGCCATGAGTCGGTTGGGGGCGGCGGTAAGTACTGGCCTGCTGCCGTGGGTGCTGGCGCAGTGGGGAATGCAAGCCACCTTATTGCTCCTGGCGGCAGTGTTGTTGGTTGGTTTTGTTGTGACTTGGCTATGGGCACCAGAAACCAAAGCACTCCCGCTGGTGGCGGCGGGAAATGTAGGAGGTGCGAATGAACATTCTGTTAGCGTTTAAAGCCGAACCGGATGCCGGAATGCTGGCGGAAAAAGAGTGGCAGGCGGCTCAGGGTAATAGCGGACCGGATGTTTCGCTTCTGCGAAGTTTACTCGGTGCCGATGAACAGGCTGCCGCCGCGCTGCTGTTGGCGCAGAGAAAAAACGGTACGCCGATGTCTTTAACCGCGTTGAGCATGGGGGATGAACGGGCGTTGCACTGGCTGCGCTATCTCATGGCACTTGGGTTTGAGGAAGCTGTATTGCTGGAGACGGCGGCAGATCTGCGCTTTGCGCCGGAATTTGTCGCTCGCCATATTGCCGAATGGCAGTACCAGAATCCGCTGGATCTGATAATTACTGGCTGCCAAAGCAGCGAAGGGCAGAATGGGCAAACGCCATTTTTGCTGGCGGAAATGCTGGTCTGGCCCTGCTTCACCCAGGTGGAGCGTTTTACTCTCGACGCGCCGTTTATCACCCTTGAACAGCGTACTGAAAACGGGCTGCGCTGTTGCCGGGTTCGCTTGCCTGCGGTGATTGCCGTGCGTCAGTGCGGTGAAGTGGCCTTGCCAGTACCGGGAATGCGTCAGCGAATGGCGGCGGGGAAAGCAGAAATTATCCGTAAAACTGTTGCTGCCGAATCGCCAGCGATGCTGTGTCTGCAACTGGCAAGAGCAGAGCAACAACGCGGAGCGACGCTGATTAATGGGCAAACGGTAGCAGAAAAAGCGCAAAAGCTATGGCAGGACTATTTACGCCAAAGGATGCAGCCATGAATATCGCAATTGTGACAATAAATCAGGAGAATGCCGCAATAGCGAGCTGGCTGGCAGAACAGGATTTCAGCGGTTGTACCCTGGCGCACTGGAAGATTGAACCTCAGCCCGCTGTGGCGGAACAGGTGCTGGATGCGCTGGTGGAACAGTGGCAGCGAACGCCTGCGGACGTTGTTCTCTTTCCGCCGGGAACGTTTGGCGATGAACTGTCGACCCGGCTGGCCTGGCGTTTACATGGTGTAAGCATCTGCCAGGTGACTTCGTTAGATATTCCAACCGTAAGCGTGCGCAAATCCCACTGGGGAAATGCGCTAACGGCGACGCTGCAAACAGAAAAACGCCCGCTATGCCTTTCGCTGGCACGTCAGGCGGGAGCAGATAAAAACGCCACGTTGCCCTCTGGGATGCAGCAACTGAACATTGTCCCCGGCGCGCTTCCAGACTGGCTTATCAGCGTCGAAAACCTGAAAAATGTTACCCGTGACCCATTAGCTGAGGCCAGACGGGTGCTGGTGGTGGGGCAGGGCGGAGAGGCAGATAACCAGGAAATCGCTATGCTGGCAGAAAAGCTGGGAGCCGAAGTGGGCTACAGTCGGGCGCGAGTAATGAACGGTGGCGTTGATGCCGAAAAAGTGATTGGTATTTCCGGACATTTGCTGGCACCTGAGGTGTGTATTGTTGTTGGCGCTTCCGGCGCAGCAGCGTTAATGGCGGGCGTACGCAATAGCAAGTTTGTGGTGGCGATTAATCATGACGCCAGCGCGGCGGTATTTTCACAGGCAGATGTTGGCGTGGTTGATGACTGGAAAGCGGTGCTGGAGGCACTGGTGACAACCATTCACGCAGATTGCCAATAACGTGCTGCCGGATGATCCTGCCTACGGTTCTGGGCTGGGGACTTGTAAGCCTGATAAGACGCGTCAAGCGTCGTATCAGGCGCTGAATGTCGGATGTGGCGTGCAGCCTACAAATCACATAAATTCAACTCGTTACGAGTATCCCGTCAAAGCAATTTTTTCGCTAACGTCCAGACCCCGGTATTCGTGGTGGAAAGCGCCACAACACCCGCGTTAATCGCATTACGCGCATCTTCTTCATCGCACACCAGCCCGCCGGCAATCAGCGGTTGGCGGATTTTCTCCGTCACCCAGCCCAGCACTTTAGGCATACAGCCTGGCAGGATCTCAATACAATCCGGATTCGATTGCGCAACTTGCTTATCAATGTTGTGAAACGAAATTGAATCAACAATAAACAGGCGATGAATACAGAAAAAACCTTCCGCTCTTGCCGCTTTCAACATTGAGGCTTTGGTACTGATAATGCCGTCCGCCTCAGTCACCAGTTTCAGAAACTGAATCACCACTTCTTTATTTGACGCGCCTTCCAGCAAATCAACATGAATAAAAGCATATTTTCCGGCATTTTTAATCTTTTTAACGATATTACTAATGGTGCAGATATTGCCGTACAACACGGAAATAAACTGGCATTCAGAGTCGATTGCCAGTTGCAGGCTGGCATTATCTTTAACGGCAGCAATCACCGGATTCTGGCGGAGCAGGTGTAAGAGGGGCATAAATTATCCTTATTATTTATCCAAAACGGTAGGTGATGCCGAATCCGGAAGGCGGATAGCGCCACTGTTGTAGTGTTGATTCGTCGCACAGCAAACGGCAGGTGCCACACTCCAGGCAGCCGCGATAATCAACGCGTAAGTCACCTTCCGGTGTGAGCGAAAAAAGACCAGCCGGACAAGCGTTAATCAACCGTTGTACCGTCTGACGCTCAACGGAGTCAGCCGGAACAATGTGCGGCGCATCGGCAGCGCGCCAGAGATTACGGGCTACAGACATCGCAGACTCCTGATAACATCGCCCGCCAGATGCCACAGGCCGTGACGACGTAAATGACGCCAGAATAACTGGCGCAGCGGTGGAACAGGTTTATCACCCTGATCCCATAAATCGCGGGAAATATCCTGCATTAACGCAGGCCACGCACGGTACCATCCAGGGCGTTGCAAAAGCGCCGGAACATGCTGATAACGTTGTAGAACATCCCATAGCAGGCTGCGCTCGACGTTGTGATGATAAAGCGCAAACAGATTTTGCGGCTCGCGGTGCTGGCAGGCGCTTATCAGCGTTTGTGCCGCCGCCTGCGCGCCAGTTAGCGCCATATCCATGCCGCGCACGGAAATTCCGGTATTGACGCAACTGCGCAACGCATCGCCCACCAGCAGCCAGCCGTTACCGGCGTATTGCACCGGCATACTGCGCAGGCCACCTTCTGGCACCAGATGCGCACCATACTCCAGTGATTCCGTGTTTTTGATAAGCGGGCGCACTGCCGGATGCGTTTTAAAGCGAGCCAGCAGCTCGCTTGCCGGAACACGACTTTGCGTAAGGGAGGAGAGCGGGCAAACAATCCCTAACGAGAGCGTTTGTTGATTAGTATAAAGAAATGCGCCGCCGGGTAAGTCATCACAGATCCCGCCGCTGAACAGCAACGCTGCGCCTTCGTTATTCTCCAGATGAAAACGTTCTTCAATAGCGGATGTTTCCAGCGACAGCACTTCTTTGATCCCCAACGCCATCGCTTCGCCAGCAGGACGAGTCACTAACCCGTGACGTTCAGCCAGGACGCTGTTGGCACCTTCTGCCAGCACCACATAACGGGCGCGGAGAATATCGTCACCACAAATGACACCACACACCCTGCCGTTTTCTTCATACAGTGCATCTACCGTCGCACCGGGGATGCATTCGACACCTTCTTTTTCGGCTTCGGCAACCAGCCACGGATCGAATCGTGCACGTAATACACTCCAGGATTCACCGCCGGGCTGTAAGCTGGAAAACGTCGTTGCGCCATCTGGCGTTAACAGAGAAAGACTTTCGTGAGTGATGCGTCGTTCAAGAGGCGCGGTCAGGTGAAATTGCGGGAGGAGTTCCGCGAGCGCATGGGTGTATAGCCGCCCGCCGGAAAGATTTTTGCTGCCGGGAATCTCCGCTCGTTCCAGTAACAAAACGGATAAACCCGCTCGCGCGCAGCGTAACGCGCAAGCGGTGCCAGCAATACCGGCACCGATAATAATAATGTCGCAGTCGTCTTCCATGTCATGCCCCAGATATCCAGAACACAACACCCTAACATAGCGTTACTTAAGGGAAATTGACCGCCGACACACTCTTATCATTCGCCGCGATAGATACAACCTGCGGTGCAGGTTTCTTTTACCATCACCGCACTTAACAGCGGCACAACGGGTTTAACCTGATCCCAAATCCATTTTGCTAAAACTTCGCTGGTTGGGTTTTCCAGACCTGGAATATCATTGAGATAATGGTGATCGAGGCGCTCATAAGTTGGTTTAAACGCCGCTTTCAGTTCAGCGAAATCGATAATCCAGCCCGTATGCGGATCGACTGCCCCGGTAATTTCCAGTCGCACCATAAAGGAATGCCCGTGCAGGCGACCACATTTATGCCCTTGTGGGACGTGCGGCAAGCGGTGAGCGGCTTCGAAGGTGAAATCTTTAAATAACGTGGTGGACATCATAATTTCTCTACATGACGATAAAACCGCCGTAGAGTACCGGAAAGGCTGTTTTTTCGCATTATCTAAAACGACTTTGTTGCGCAAAATCGCTGATTTATCTTATTGATGGGCAATATTCATTTGTTTTTCATTGGGTTGGTTAATCTATTTTGTTGTTAAAGACTATTGCTAAAACAGGTTAGTCGATTTGGTTATTAGTTATCGCTATCCCGTCTTTAATCCACACCGTTTACCCCGTTAACCTTACCTTCTCTTCTGTTTTATGGGCGCTGACAGGGCGCAGAAACAGCTTTGCTTACTGGAACATAACAACGCATGACGACACAGGTCCCACCTTCCGCGTTGCTTCCGTTGAACCCGGAGCAACTGGCACGCCTTCAGGCGGCCACGACCGATTTAACTCCTACCCAGCTTGCCTGGGTTTCTGGCTATTTCTGGGGCGTGCTCAACCAGCAGCCTGCTGCGCTTGCAGCGACGCCAGCGCCCGCCGCAGAAATGCCGGGTATAACTATTATCTCCGCCTCGCAAACCGGCAATGCGCGCCGGGTTGCTGAAGCATTACGCGATGATTTATTAGCGGCAAAACTGAACGTTAAGCTGGTGAACGCGGGTGACTATAAATTCAAACAAATCGCCAGCGAAAAACTGCTTATCGTGGTGACGTCAACGCAAGGGGAAGGGGAACCGCCGGAAGAAGCCGTCGCGCTGCATAAGTTCCTGTTCTCCAAAAAAGCGCCAAAGCTGGAAAACACCGCGTTTGCCGTGTTTAGCCTCGGCGATAGCTCTTATGAATTTTTCTGCCAGTCCGGGAAAGATTTTGACAGTAAGCTGGCGGAACTGGGCGGTGAACGCCTGCTAGACCGTGTCGATGCCGATGTTGAATACCAGGCTGCTGCCAGCGAGTGGCGCGCCCGCGTGGTTGATGCGCTTAAATCGCGTGCGCCTGTCGCGGCACCTTCGCAATCCGTCGCTACTGGCGCGGTAAATGAAATCCACACCAGCCCGTATAGCAAAGACGCGCCGCTGGCGGCCAGCCTTTCGGTTAACCAGAAAATTACCGGGCGTAACTCTGAAAAAGACGTTCGTCACATTGAAATTGACTTAGGTGACTCTGGCCTGCGTTACCAGCCGGGTGACGCGTTGGGCGTCTGGTATCAGAACGATCCGGCACTGGTGAAAGAACTTGTCGAACTGCTGTGGCTGAAAGGCGATGAACCTGTCACCGTCGAGGGCAAAACGTTGCCTCTGAACGAAGCGCTACAGTGGCACTTCGAACTGACCGTCAACACCGCCAACATTGTTGAGAACTATGCCACGCTTACCCGCAGCGAAACGCTGCTGCCGCTGGTGGGCGATAAAGCGAAGTTACAGCATTACGCCGCGACGACGCCGATTGTCGACATGGTGCGTTTCTCTCCGGCGCAACTGGATGCCGAAGCGCTGATTAATCTGCTGCGCCCGCTGACCCCGCGCCTGTATTCCATCGCCTCCTCGCAGGCGGAAGTCGAGAACGAAGTGCACGTTACCGTTGGTGTGGTGCGTTACGACGTGGAAGGCCGCGCCCGTGCCGGTGGTGCCTCCAGCTTCCTCGCGGATCGTGTGGAAGAAGAGGGTGAAGTCCGCGTCTTTATCGAACATAACGACAACTTCCGCCTGCCAACCAATCCGGAAACCCCGGTGATCATGATTGGCCCTGGCACCGGCATCGCGCCGTTCCGTGCCTTTATGCAGCAGCGTGCTGCCGACGAAGCGCCGGGTAAAAACTGGCTATTCTTTGGCAACCCACACTTTACGGAAGATTTCCTCTACCAGGTGGAATGGCAGCGTTACGTCAAAGAAGGCGTGCTGACGCGCATCGATCTCGCCTGGTCGCGCGATCAAAAAGAAAAAATTTACGTACAAGACAAACTGCGCGAACAGGGCGCAGAGCTGTGGCGCTGGATCAATGACGGTGCCCACATTTATGTCTGCGGCGACGCTAATCGCATGGCGAAAGACGTTGAGCAGGCACTTCTGGAAGTGATTGCCGAATTTGGTGGCATGGACACCGAAGCGGCGGATGAATTTTTAAGTGAGCTGCGCGTAGAGCGCCGTTATCAGCGAGATGTCTACTAATGAGCGAAAAACATCCAGGGCCTTTAGTGGTCGAAGGAAAACTGACAGACGCCGAGCGCATGAAGCTTGAAAGCAACTACCTGCGCGGCACCATTGCAGAAGATTTAAACGACGGTCTGACCGGCGGCTTTAAGGGCGATAACTTCCTGCTGATCCGCTTCCACGGCATGTATCAGCAGGATGACCGCGACATTCGCGCCGAACGTGCTGAACAGAAGCTGGAGCCGCGCCACGCGATGCTGCTTCGCTGTCGTCTGCCGGGTGGGGTGATTACCACTAAACAGTGGCAGGCGATCGACAAATTTGCCGGTGAAAACACCATCTATGGCAGCATTCGCCTGACCAACCGCCAGACATTCCAGTTCCACGGCATTCTGAAAAAGAACGTCAAACCGGTGCATCAGATGCTGCACTCGGTCGGTCTTGATGCGCTGGCGACCGCCAACGACATGAACCGTAACGTACTCTGCACCTCGAACCCTTACGAGTCGCAGCTGCATGCGGAAGCATATGAATGGGCGAAGAAAATTTCTGAACATCTGCTGCCTCGTACCCGCGCGTATGCGGAGATCTGGCTCGATCAGGAAAAAGTCGCCACTACTGATGAAGAGCCGATCCTTGGTCAGACCTACCTGCCGCGTAAGTTCAAAACCACGGTAGTGATCCCGCCGCAGAACGATATCGATCTGCACGCCAACGACATGAACTTCGTGGCGATCGCCGAAAACGGCAAGCTGGTGGGCTTTAACCTGCTGGTGGGCGGTGGGCTTTCCATCGAACACGGCAACAAGAAAACCTACGCCCGCACGGCGAGTGAGTTTGGCTATCTGCCGCTGGAGCATACGCTGGCGGTGGCGGAAGCCGTCGTGACAACTCAGCGTGACTGGGGTAACCGAACCGATCGTAAAAATGCCAAAACCAAATACACGCTGGAGCGCGTGGGGGTTGAGACGTTTAAAGCGGAAGTTGAACGTCGCGCGGGAATCAAATTCGAGCCGATTCGCCCGTATGAGTTTACCGGACGCGGAGATCGTATTGGCTGGGTTAAGGGCATTGATGATAACTGGCACCTGACGCTGTTTATCGAAAATGGTCGCATTCTTGATTATCCGGGACGTCCGCTGAAAACCGGCTTGCTGGAGATCGCGAAGATCCACAAAGGTGATTTCCGCATTACGGCGAACCAGAATCTGATCATCGCCGGCGTGCCGGAAAGCGAGAAAGCGAAGATCGAGAAGATCGCCAAAGAAAGCGGGTTAATGAATGCCGTCACGCCGCAGCGTGAAAACTCAATGGCCTGCGTGTCATTCCCGACTTGCCCGCTGGCGATGGCGGAAGCGGAGCGTTTCCTGCCGTCTTTTATCGACAACATCGATAATTTAATGGCGAAACATGGTGTCAGCGATGAGCATATCGTGATGCGTGTAACAGGCTGCCCGAACGGTTGTGGTCGCGCGATGCTGGCGGAAGTGGGTCTGGTGGGGAAAGCACCGGGTCGCTACAACCTGCATCTTGGCGGCAACCGCATTGGGACACGTATCCCACGGATGTATAAAGAAAACATCACCGAGCCGGAAATCCTGGCGTCGCTTGATGAACTGATAGGGCGCTGGGCGAAAGAGCGCGAAGCGGGTGAAGGCTTCGGCGACTTTACGGTGCGTGCGGGCATCATTCGCCCGGTGCTCGATCCGGCGCGCGATTTGTGGGATTAACCATCAGCCCGGTCTTGTAGGCCTGATAAGACGCGTGAGCGTCGCATCAGGCAAGGCAAACAGTGAGGAATCTATGTCCAAACTCGATCTAAACGCCCTGAACGAACTGCCGAAGGTAGATCGCATTCTGGCGCTGGCAGAAACTAACGCCGAACTGGAAAAACTGGACGCTGAAGGCCGCGTTGCCTGGGCGCTGGATAATCTGCCCGGTGAATATGTACTTTCTTCCAGTTTCGGCATTCAGGCGGCGGTGAGCCTGCATCTGGTGAATCAGATTCGCCCGGATATTCCAGTGATCCTCACCGATACGGGTTACTTGTTCCCGGAAACCTACCGCTTTATTGACGAGTTAACGGACAAACTCAAACTCAACCTGAAAGTGTACCGTGCTACCGAAAGCGCAGCCTGGCAGGAAGCACGCTACGGTAAACTATGGGAGCAGGGCGTTGAAGGCATTGAAAAGTACAATGACATCAACAAAGTCGAACCGATGAACCGGGCGCTGAAAGAACTGAATGCGCAAACGTGGTTTGCTGGCCTGCGCCGCGAACAATCCGGCAGTCGCGCCAATTTACCGGTGCTGGCAATTCAGCGTGGCGTATTTAAAGTGCTGCCGATTATCGACTGGGATAACCGAACGATATATCAGTATCTGCAAAAACATGGCCTGAAATATCACCCATTATGGGATGAAGGATATTTATCGGTCGGTGATACCCATACAACCCGTAAATGGGAACCCGGCATGGCGGAAGAAGAAACGCGTTTCTTTGGCTTAAAAAGAGAATGTGGGTTACACGAAGGGTAAATATTGCCGGATAAATTAAACGCCTCTGTCAGAAATGATGGGGGCGTTTTTATTTTGCGAGCAGCATTCCTGATTTTAAACGTGAACGCCGCTGGAAGAATTATCAGGTATAGAATGGCGTTGGGTGCTTGAGGCTGTCTGGCGTTAAGCATTCGCGAGGTTCCAGATGGACAAAAGCCCCAGGCGATATTTCTATCAACCTGAGGCCAGCGTTCGAACCTAAGCAATTCGAATGTTAGTCTCTTCTTTGCAGGGAGGCAAGACATGCTGACAAAATATGCCCTTGTGGCAATCATCGTACTGTGTTGTACAGTACTGGGATTCACGCTGATGGTAGGCGACTCGTTGTGTGAGTTGAGTATCAGAGAACGTGGTATGGAGTTTAAGGCAGTTCTCGCTTACGAATCGAAGAAGTAGCCACCACGCGGGGGTAAAACCCCGCGTATTGAATTGTGATGGTTTGGTCTCCTGCACCCTTTTTTAATTTATATTGTTTATGTGAATATTATGCCTATGTTTATTATTCATATATATTACTGATGAAAATTATTTGATTATTCATAATGTAAATATTTTATTGGACGATATATATCACAGATAATTTTTAATATATGCGTAAATATCCTTTAAGTTTACTGAAGGATAAAAATATTGTGACTTTTTTTGATTTCTGGGGAAAAACCCGACGCGGCGAGAAAGACGGGGGCGACGACTATCACCTTCTTTGCTGGCATTCGCTGGATGTAGCCGCGATGGGCTATTTAATGGTTAAAAGCAATTGCTTCGGACTGGCTGACTATTTTCGTCAATTAGAGATTTCTGACAAGGAACAGGCGGCTCAATTTTTCGCCTGGTTGTTGTGCTGGCACGATACTGGTAAATTTGCCCGCTCATTTCAGCAACTTTACCTGCACCCGAAACTCAGGGTTCCGGAAGGTGCTAGAAAAAATTACGAAAAAATCTCTCATTCAACGCTGGGCTACTGGTTGTGGCATCATTATTTAAGTGAATGTCAGGAGTTACTTCCTTCCTCTTCACTCTCTCCCCGCAAACTTACACGTGTAATAGCGATGTGGATGCCCATAACTACCGGGCATCATGGTCGCCCGCCTGACCGTATTGATGAACTGGATAATTTTCTGCCTGAAGACAAAGCTGCCGCGCGAGATTTTCTTCTTGAAATCAAACCACTGTTTCCGCTCATAGAGATCCCCGCATTCTGGGATGATGATGAGGGCATTGAACTTATAAAACACCTTTCCTGGTATATCTCTGCAACCGTCGTACTCGCAGACTGGACGGGATCGTCAGCGCGGTTTTTTCCACGCGTTGCACAGGCAATGGATATTAAAGATTGCTGGCAGAAGGCTTTAGTTCAGGCTCAAAACGCCTTAACCGTCTTTCCTCCAAAAGCACAAACCGCGCCTTTCACCGGAATTAATACGCTGTTTCCTTTTATTGAGAATCCGACACCGTTACAGCAAAAGGTGCTGGATCTGGATATCAGCCAGCCAGGGCCACAGTTATTTATTCTGGAAGATGTGACTGGCGCAGGTAAAACGGAAGCGGCGCTTATCCTGGCGCACAGGTTGATGGCTGCGGGTAAAGCGCAGGGTTTGTTTTTTGGCCTGCCAACAATGGCAACGGCCAATGCCATGTACGATCGACTGGTCAAAACCTGGCTTGCTTTCTATTCGCCAGAGTCCCGCCCCAGCCTGGTGCTGGCACACAGTGCCCGAACATTAATGGACCGCTTTAATGAATCACTCTGGTCCGGTGATTTAGTCGGGTCAGAAGAACCGGATGAACAAACGTTCAGTCAGGGATGTGCGGCCTGGTTTGCCGACAGTAACAAGAAGGCGCTACTGGCTGAAATTGGCGTCGGCACGCTGGATCAGGCGATGATGGCTGTGATGCCGTTCAAACATAATAATCTGCGGCTTCTGGGACTGAGTAACAAAATCCTGCTGGCTGATGAGATCCATGCCTGTGACGCTTACATGTCATGCATTCTTGAAGGGCTGATCGAGCGGCAGGCGCGTGGCGGAAACAGCGTCATTTTGCTTTCTGCCACGTTATCTCAACAGCAGTGCGACAAACTCGTTGCTGCCTTTGCGCGTGGTACAGAGGGCCAGCAAGAAGCTCCGTTCCTGGAAAAGGATGATTACCCCTGGCTGACGCACGTTACGAAATCCGATGTGCATTCACACCGGGTAGCGACGCGCAAAGACGTTGAGCGTAGCGTGAGCGTGGGTTGGCTTCATAGCGAACAAGAATGTATTGCGCGTATCGAATCGGCAGTAAGTCAGGGGAAATGCATCGCCTGGATCCGGAATTCTGTCGATGACGCTATTAAGGTTTATCGTCAGTTGCTTGCCCGCGGCGTCATTCCTGCTTCCAGCCTTTCTCTGTTTCATAGCCGCTTTGCTTTTAGCGATCGCCAGCGAATTGAAACGGAAACGCTGGCACGCTTCGGTAAAGAAGATAGCTCACAGCGTGCCGGAAAAGTCCTCATTTGTACTCAGGTCTTAGAGTCGAGCGTTGATTGCGATATGGACGAAATGATTTCCGACCTGGCCCCTGTTGATTTGCTGATCCAGCGAGCGGGGCGATTACAGCGGCATATCCGCGATATTAATGGTCAGTTAAAGCGTGACGGAAAAGACGAGCGTTCCCCTCCTGAATTGCTGATTCTGGCCCCCGTCTGGGACGACGCTCCAGGTGACGAATGGTTCGGCAGTGCCATGCGTAACAGTGCATATGTCTATCCCGATCATGGACGAATCTGGCTGACGCAGCGTGTACTGCGTGAGCAAGGCGCTATTCAAATGCCACACGCAGCCCGCCTTCTTATTGAATCAGTCTACGGTGAGGACGTGGTAATGCCGGAAGGATTTGCCCGCAGCGAGCAGGAGCAAGTGGGCAAATATTACTGCGATCGCGCAATGGCTAAAAAGTTTGTGCTGAACTTCAGGCCTGGCTATGCCGCCAATATCAACGATTACCTTCCGGAAAAGCTGTCGACACGTCTGGCGGAGGAGTCTGTTTCCCTGTGGCTGGCTACCTGTATTGCCAGTGTGGTGAAGCCTTATGCCAACGGTGCTCACGCATGGGAAATGAGCGTTGTCAGAGTGCGTCGAAGCTGGTGGAAAAAACATCGGGATGAGTTTTCTTTACTGGAAGGGGAAGCGTTCAGGCAGTGGTGCATTGAACAGCGGAAAGATCCGGAGATGGCAAACGTGATTTTAGTTACCGATGACGAAAGTTGCGGGTATTCGGCTATGGAAGGATTGACTGGCAAGGTTGGTTGAGATGCCTGCGACAGGGCTCTCTGAATAGTTGATACACCGAAAAGGATGGAATGATGGACAACCGACCTAGGATGGTCTTTTTTACGAGAGGATGCGTATGAACTCGTTTTCACTTCTGACAACCCCGTGGTTGCCCGTTCGTTATAAAGACGGAACGACAGGCAAACTGGCGCCTGTCGATCTGGCGGATGAAAATGTTGTCGATATTGCTGCGCCACGGGCAGATCTCCAGGGAGCGGCATGGCAGTTTTTGCTGGGGCTACTACAAACCAGCTTTGCGCCAAAAGATCATCGTCGTTGGGATGATATCTGGGAAGACGGACTGGAATCTGAAAAGCTACGGGAAGCATTGCTGTCCTTAGAACACGCTTTCCAGTTTGGGCCAGATTCCCCTTCATTTATGCAGGATTTCGAGGCGCTCACAGGAGATAAAGTTCAGGTCGCTTCGCTACTGCCTGAGATTCCCGGCGCTCAAACAACGAAGTTTAATAAAGACCACTTTATCAAGCGTGGTGTAACGGAATACCTGTGCCCACATTGTTCTGCGTTAGCTCTGTTCTCCCTACAGTTAAATGCGCCGTCAGGTGGTAAAGGCTACCGCACCGGTTTACGCGGCGGTGGGCCGATGACCACTCTGATTGAATTACAGGAATATCAGGGCAATCAACAAACGCCCTTGTGGCGCAAACTGTGGCTCAATGTGATGCCGCAGGACGAAGCCGACTTACCGCTACCCAAAAAATTTGACGATCTGGTTTTCCCCTGGCTTGGCCCGACGCGTACCAGCGAACTGGCCGGTGCGGTGGTAACCGATGATCAGGTTAATAAACTCCAGGCGTACTGGGGAATGCCGCGGCGTATTCGTATTGATTTTAATACCACGACAGTCGGCAACTGCGATATTTGCGGCGAGCAGAACGACGCGCTCCTGAGCCTGATGACGACCAAAAATTACGGCGCGAATTATGCCATGTGGCAGCATCCCTTAACGCCTTACCGTGTACCCCTTAAAGAGGGCGGCGAGTTTTACTCGGTCAAACCACAACCAGGCGGTTTAATCTGGCGCGACTGGTTAGGCCTTATCGAAACGGGTAAATCAGAAAACAATACGGAACTTCCCGCGCTGGTGGTGAAACTCTTTAATGCCAGCAGTCTCAAGCAGGCAAAAGTGGGCCTGTGGGGATTTGGTTATGATTTTGACAACATGAAAGCGCGCTGTTGGTACGAACACCATTTTCCGCTGCTGCTCGATAAAAAAGAAGGCCAGATACCGAAGCTGCGGCTGGCTGCGCAAACGGCTTCACGGATTCTGAGTCTGTTACGGAGTGCATTGAAAGAAGCGTGGTTCTCCGATCCAAAAGGTGCACGGGGTGATTTCAGTTTTGTGGATATCGACTTCTGGAACAAAACTCAGCATCGCTTCCTGAGGTTAGTGCGCCACATTGAAGAAGGTCAGGATGCGGATGAATTACTCAGCAAATGGCAAAAGGAAATTTGGTTATTCGCGCGTCAGGATTTTGACGAGCGTGTCTTCACCAATCCATATGAGCCCGTTGATTTGAAACGCGTCATGACCGCGCGCAAGAAATATTTTACAACATCGGCGGAGAAGCAAAATGCTAAAGCCGCCAGGGAGAAAAAGCAGGAGGCTGCTGAATGAGTATTGTAAAAGAGGAGCACAAAGCCACGCTGCGTAAATGGCACGAAGAGTTGCAGGAAAAACGCGGCAATCGTGCCAGTCTGCGGCGTAGCACAACGGTTAATGATGTTTGTCTGTCAGAAGGGTTTCGTTCTCTGCTGATGCAGACCCACACTTTGTGGAAAATTGAAGCACAAGAGTGGCGTTTTACCGCACTGGCGCTGGTCGCCGCAGTTAGCGCCAATGTTAAAGCTATTGATGAACGGCAGCCTTTTGCCGCGCAGCTGGCGGCGGTAATGTCGGAGGGGCGTTTTACTCGCCTGTAGGCAGTAAAAACGCCTGATGATTTACTGCGTCAGTTACGTCGCGCGGTCAAATTATTAAATGGTTCCGTCAATCTTATCTCTTTGGCAGAAGATATTTTCCGCTGGTGCCAGGAGAGCGACGACCTGCTCAATCATCACCGCCGCCAGCAGCGGCCAACAGAATTTATCCGTATCCGCTGGGCGCTGGAATATTACCAGGCTGGCGACGCCGATAACGAACAAAATTAATAAAGGACTATCTCATGACGACATTTATTCAGCTTCATTTGTTAACCGCTTACCCTGCTGCCAACCTTAACCGTGATGACACCGGTGCGCCAAAAACTGTGGTACTGGGTGGAGCAACGCGTCTGCGCGTTTCCTCACAAAGTCTGAAACGTGCGTGGCGCACTTCTGCACTTTTTGAACAGGCACTGGCGGGCCATATTGGTATTCGCAGTGGGCGTATTGCGCGTGAGGCGGCAACTATCCTGATTGAGAAAGGCATCGAAGAGAAAAAAGCCATCGAATGGGCGGCAAAAATTGCGGATTATCTTGGGAAAGCTAAAAACGACAAAAAACCAAAAGATCCGCTCACTAACGCCGAAACTGAACAGCTAGTCCATATCAGCCCGGCAGAATTTGACGCCGTAAAAGCGCTGGCCCATCAACTGGCCGAAGAAAAGCGCGCGCCAAAAGAGGAAGATCTCGCTTTGTTACGTAAAGATCGCATGGCGGTAGATATCGCTATGTTTGGTCGTATGCTGGCGAATAAACCCGAATTTAATGTTGAAGCCGCCTGCCAGGTCGCGCATGCATTTGGTGTCAGTGAAACGATTGTCGAAGATGATTTTTTCACCGCCGTTGATGATTTGCGCCAGGCTTCTGAAGATGCCGGTGCCGGGCATCTTGGTGAAACCGGATTCGGTTCTGCGCTGTTCTACACCTATATCTGCATCGATAAAGATCTGCTGGTCGAAAACCTCGGCGGTGACGAAGCGTTAGCTAATCAGACCTTGCGCGCCTTTACGGAAGCCGCACTTAAAGTCTCCCCAACCGGCAAACAGAACAGCTTTGCCAGCCGTGCCTACGCCTCCTGGGCGCTGGCAGAAAAAGGCACTGAACAACCACGCTCTCTGGCGGCGGCTTTCTATGAACCCATTAATGGCACCCGGCAGTTAGATGTGGCGGTGCAGCGTATTACAACGCTTCGCGAAAATATGAATACGGTCTATGAACAGAAGACCGAATGCGCAAGCTTTGACGTGATGAACAAACAGGGAAGCATGAAGGACGTGCTGGACTTTATCTGCGCGTAAGGGGCGGCTAATGAGCCAATATTTGATTTTTCAGCTTCATGGGCCAATGGCATCCTGGGGCGTCGATGCCCCCGGCGAAGTGCGTCATACCCATGAACTGCCTTCGCGCTCAGCATTGCTGGGGCTGCTGGCTGCCGGGGTAGGGATTCGGCGTGATGATACCGAACGATTAAACGTGTTTAACCGCCACTATTCACTGGTGGTTTGCGCCAGCCGTAACCCGCGCTGGGCACGGGATTATCACACAATCCAGATGCCAAAAGAGGTGCGTAAAGCGCGTTATTTCAGCCGTCGCGAAGAGTTGAGCGACCCTGATCTTCTGAGCGCGATTATCTCCCGGCGCGACTACTACACCGACGCCTGGTGGATGGTGGCGGTGGCAACAACAGCCGATGCGCCTTACAGCCTCGAACAGTTGCAGGGCGGTTTACGCCATCCAGTTTTTCCGCTTTATCTGGGGCGAAAAAGTCATCCGCTGGCATTACCACTTGCGCCGTTACTGCTTGAAGGCAACGCGTCTGATGTTTTACGTAACGCATATCACCAGTATCAGGAGCATTTCCACGACCTGAAAATCGCACTCCCGAAACTTCAGGATGAATGCTGGTGGGAAGGGGAGCACGACGGCCTGGTCGCGAGCAAAATATTGCGCCGCCGGGATGTTCCTTTAAATCGTCAGCAATGGTTGTTTGGGGAACGCACCGTCAATCAGGGGCCGTGGCTCAGCAAGGAGGAACCATGTACCTCTCAAGAATAACCTTACATACCGGCCAGCTTTCGCCTGCGCAGTTGCTGCATCTGGTGGATCGCGGGGAATATGTGATGCATCAGTGGCTGTGGGATCTCTTCCCTGGCGGCAAAGAAAGGCAATTTCTTTATCGTCGGGAAGAACTCCAGGGCGCGTTTCGCTTTTTTGTACTGTCGCAGGAACGCCCGGCAGAAAGTGAAACGTTCACCATCGAATGCCGGTCATTTGTGCCCGAGCTGCGTACCGGACAACAACTTTGTTTCAACCTGCGGGCGAATCCAACAATCTGTAAAGCGGGCAAGCGCCACGATCTGCTGATGGAGGCGAAACGGCAGGTGAGGGGGCAGGCGGAAGGAAGTGATGTCTGGTTGCATCAACAACAGGCGGCGCTGGACTGGCTGGCAGCGCAGGGGGAGAGAAGCGGTTTTACACTGCTGGATACCTCGGTTGATGCCTACCGACAACAGCAACTGTGGCGGGAAAACTCCCGGCAACTGATCCAGTTCAGTAGCGTGGATTATACGGGGATGCTTACGGTCACCGATCCCGGGTTATTTCTGCAACGTCTGAGCCAGGGGTATGGCAAAAGCCGCGCGTTCGGCTGTGGTCTGATGCTGATCAAACCCGGAGCAGAGGCGTGACGTTTGTACCACTGAGTCCGATCCCGTTAAAAGATCGCACCTCTATGATCTTCCTCCAGTACGGTCAAATCGACGTACTGGACGGCGCTTTCGTGCTGATCGACAAAACCGGGATCCGCACGCACATTCCGGTGGGATCGGTCGCCTGCATTATGCTCGAACCGGGAACGAGAGTTTCCCACGCGGCGGTGCATCTGGCCGCCACGGTGGGGACGCTACTGGTCTGGGTCGGTGAAGCGGGTGTTCGCGTCTACTCTTCCGGACAACCCGGTGGGGCGCGTGCTGATAAGTTACTCTACCAGGCAAAGCTGGCTTTAACGGAAGATCTACGTCTGAAGGTGGTGCGCAAAATGTATGAATTACGTTTTCGTGAGCCACCGCCAGCTCGCCGTTCAGTGGAGCAGCTACGTGGAATTGAGGGATCCCGCGTTCGCCAGACGTATGCATTACTGGCGAAACAATATGGTGTGAAATGGAATGGTCGCAAATACGATCCTAAAGACTGGGAAAAAGGCGATGTTGTGAATCGCTGCATCAGTGCTGCCACATCATGTCTGTACGGTATTTCTGAAGCGGCAGTATTAGCCGCGGGATAAGCGCCCGCTATTGGATTTATCCATAGTGGCAAACCGCTTTCATTTGTTTATGACATAGCCGATATCATTAAATTTGATTCGGTTGTGCCAAAGGCATTTGAAATAGCAGCGAGGCAACCCGCAGAACCAGATAAAGAAGTCAGGTTGGCCTGTCGTGATATTTTCCGTAGCAGTAAGTTAACGGGCAAATTAATTCCGTTAATCGAGGAAGTGCTTGCCGCAGGTGAAATTGAACCACCACAACCCGCGCCGGATATGTTACCGCCTGCCATCCCTGAACCTGAAACGCTGGGCGATAGCGGTCACCGGGGACGCGGCGGATGAGTATGGTCGTCGTTGTTACAGAAAATGTCCCTCCGCGCTTACGTGGACGGCTCGCGATCTGGCTCCTGGAAGTGCGTGCCGGTGTTTATGTCGGAGATACGTCCAAACGTATTCGGGAGATGATCTGGCAGCAAATCTCTCAACTGGCAGGTTGCGGAAATGTGGTAATGGCCTGGGCGACCAATACCGAGTCGGGTTTTGAATTTCAGACCTGGGGTGAAAATAGACGTATTCCGGTGGATTTGGATGGGGTGCGTTTGGTTTCTTTTCTTCCTGTTGATAATCAATAAGTTATCTGTTCTTTAAAAATAAGGAAATGTTTTAATTTAGTTGGTAGATTGTTGATGCGGAATAAATTTGTTTAAAAACAGTTATGTATGCTTAGTGTGTTCCCCGCGCCAGCGGGGATAAACCGATGATCCAGCGCGGCGGCTCATATGAAACTGGGTGTTCCCCGCGCCAGCGGGGATAAACCGTGCGTGTCGGGCTGATTCGTCAGCTTCTTGGTGTGTTCCCCGCGCCAGCGGGGATAAACCGAACGACGCACAGGATATAATGCTTGGCCTGGGGTGTTCCCCGCGCCAGCGGGGATAAACCGTGACCGCCGATACGTTTGCTGGCGCGGCAGAAGTGTTCCCCGCGCCAGCGGGGATAAACCGGTTACCGCGACTCATGCGACGATAAAAAATACGTGTTCCCCGCGCCAGCGGGGATAAACCGGTGCCGCGACTCACCAGATAGAAATAACGCAAGTGTTCCCCGCGCCAGCGGGGATAAACCGGCTACCCCATTTGCACGCTGAGTTTGATTTCTGTGTTCCCCGCGCCAGCGGGGATAAACCGGAGTAACCACGGTGGCAAAAATATCAGGGGTGGTGTTCCCCGCGCCAGCGGGGATAAACCGCCACATCCAGCATTTGCTGAGGTGAAATCCAGGTGTTCCCCGCGCCAGCGGGGATAAACCGTTAACTTCCTGCGTCTGCTTGGGGGAATGGCCGTGTTCCCCGCGCCAGCGGGGATAAACCGTTAGCGTGTGATTTTCCGTGTTATAGGTTAGCGTGTTCCCCGCGCCAGCGGGGATAAACCGGCGGGATTGTTCCGTTTGCCCGCGCCACCAGCGTGTTCCCCGCGCCAGCGGGGATAAACCGGGGCCGACGGTCGCAGTGCTGGACCATTTCAAGTGTTCCCCGCGCCAGCGGGGATAAACCGAAGGGGACGGCTACGGGACGCCGCCTATTGACGTGTTCCCCGCGTCAGCGGAGATAAACCGGAAATAGCTTTTGCTGATCATCACGGTTTAACGTGTTCCCCGCGCCAGCGGGGATAAACCGTTTCGCGGTTGCGCAGAGCCGCCGCCGAGGCAGTGTTCCCCGCGCCAGCGGGGATAAACCGGGTAAAAACACGGTCTGAACCGACATTCATGTGTGTTCCCCGCGTCAGCGGGGATAAACCGGACGCACTGGATGCGATGATGGACATCACTTGGAGTTCCCCGCCCCTGCGGTAGAACTCCCAGCTCCTATTTTCAAACCCATCAAGACGCCTTCGCCAGCTCCTTCACCAGCGGTAGCATTATCCGCATAACATCACGGCAGCGGCGTTCTATTCTTCCAGGAAGTGCCTTATCAATATGCTGTTGATTATCCAGTCTTACGTCATGCCAGCTATTTCCCGCAGGGAATGCAGCTGTTTTTGCGCGTTGCTGATAACCATCCTTATTCCCAAGATTCCAATTTGTTGCTTCTACCGAAAGTACGGCAATACCGGCTTTGTCGAAAACTTCGGCGTCATTACAACAGCCAGTACCCTTCGGATAATTTTTATTCAAACCCGGATTGGTCGTTGCGGCAATTCCATGACTACGCGCAATTGCCAGCGCCCTGTCGCGCGTTAATTTCCTTACTGCTTCAGGGGTTTTTACGCCGCTGTTGAAATACAATTTATCGCCAACAATTAAGTTATCGAGATTAATCACCAGCAGCGTATTTTTCTTTTCGGTGTCACTCATCCGCTTGAGTAAATTCTCAGCACCTAATTTCCCTTCCTCTTCACCACTGGTCGCCACAAATCGAATACCATACTCGGTAGGCGTATTTTTCAGGCGTTCTGCCAATTCCAGCATGACACCTAAACCTGCGGCGTTATCATCCATTCCTTGTAACGTCAGCCCGCCGAGATTGGCATCGGCGTCAGCATCGCTCAGCGGGGCGTAAGTATCCAGATGCGCCATAATGATGATCTGCTGCGGCGCTTTGCCTTCATGAGCGGCAATCACCGTACTTCCCGTCACGTTATGCCAGCTCTTGCGATTATCGCGGGCGGTATAAATATACCGACTATTAAATGTCCGAATATCACTGCGATAACCCATTTGCTGAAACTGTTGGCGAATATAATCGGCAGATAACATTTCTGCAGGAGTTCCGGTCATGCGTCCCGGAAAGAAAGTAGCAATATGTCGTGCCTGGGTATTAGCAAAATCGCCAGGTTTAGGTGACGAGGCGTGTACGGGGAGAATAAAGCATACGCCGAGCGCCAGGGCAGCGGTACGGTGGCGCAATGCGGAAAACATAGTGAGTCCTTAAATACCATGCAAATTTTTTTACCGCCATAGTATGAAACTGCCGCTGCGCTAAAACAATTTCAAATCTTCCTAAACGCCCGAAATCCGGTGCCTTAAGCACTTTTTGATATTAGCTTTGCCAAATCGTTATTCCGTTAAGGAACTACTCATTCTAATTGGTAATTTCATTCGTTCTCTTACGCTCCCTATAGTCGAAACATCTGATGGCAAGAAAATAGCGGTATTGCAAAGGAACGGTTATGGATCAAAAACGACTTACCCACCTGCGACAACTGGAGGCGGAAAGCATCCACATTATTCGCGAGGTAGCTGCAGAATTCTCAAATCCGGTGATGCTCTACTCTATCGGTAAAGATTCCAGCGTCATGCTGCATCTGGCGCGCAAGGCGTTTTATCCAGGTACGCTGCCTTTCCCGTTGCTGCATGTCGATACCGGCTGGAAATTCCGCGAGATGTATGAGTTCCGCGATCGTACGGCGAAAGCCTACGGCTGCGAGCTGCTGGTGCATAAAAACCCGGAAGGCGTGGCGATGGGGATTAATCCATTCGTACACGGCAGCGCGAAACATACCGATATTATGAAAACCGAAGGCCTGAAACAGGCGCTGAACAAATACGGTTTTGATGCCGCCTTCGGTGGTGCGCGCCGTGACGAAGAGAAATCCCGCGCTAAAGAGCGAATCTACTCTTTCCGTGACAGCTTCCATCGCTGGGATCCGAAAAATCAGCGCCCGGAGCTGTGGCACAACTACAACGGGCAAATTAACAAAGGCGAAAGCATCCGCGTCTTCCCGCTCTCTAACTGGACCGAGCAGGATATCTGGCAATACATCTGGCTGGAAAATATCGACATTGTTCCGCTGTATCTTGCTGCGGAACGTCCGGTTCTGGAACGCGACGGTATGTTGATGATGATTGATGACAACCGTATCGACCTGCAACCGGG
>OJIX01000359.1_pt1 | contig 22565 bp, 16 predicted proteins | sample 1595981 | NCBI WGS metagenome assembly OJIX01 (sample SAMEA4350138, study PRJEB24818) | metagenome | biome: human; feature: gut; material: faeces | place: Denmark | collected 2013-09 | reverse complement strand
CGCCAGCCATAATCTGGATCAGGAAGTCTTCCTTATCCATATAGTCCGCGATATCCAGATCCACCAGGTTCACAAACTTGGTGCCGTCTTTCAGGTTGTCCACCACCAGAATATCGGTGATGCCTTTATCATTCAGGGCTTTAACGATGTTGCTTCCGATAAAGCCCGCGCCGCCGGTAACGATGATCATAACTGTAACCTTCGAATTATGGAGTCAGAGACAATCTCAGACACGAATACTTCTATCATATCACTACATGACGTTGGCTTCAGCCATTCACCAAAAGTGAGGGGGCTGGACGTTATTTATCCTGAATTTTGCAGAAGTGTTAACGCGTCATCTCGTCGCGACCTATAAGTTTGGGTAATATGTGCTGGAATTTGCCCTGTCTGGAGAATCGCAATGCGTGGAGAATTTTATCAGCAGTTAACCAACGATCTGGAAACCGCACGGGCGGAAGGGTTGTTTAAAGAAGAGCGCATTATTACGTCTGCGCAGCAAGCAGATATCACTGTGGCTGATGGAAGCCACGTCATTAACTTTTGTGCCAACAACTATCTCGGACTGGCGAATCATCCGGATCTGATTGCGGCGGCAAAGGCGGGAATGGATTCTCACGGTTTCGGCATGGCTTCGGTGCGTTTTATTTGCGGTACCCAGGACAGCCATAAAGAGCTTGAACAAAAACTGGCGGCATTCCTGGGGATGGAAGATGCGATTCTCTACTCTTCCTGCTTTGATGCTAACGGTGGCCTGTTTGAAACGCTGCTGAGCGCGGAGGACGCCATTATCTCCGACGCACTGAACCACGCGTCTATTATTGATGGTGTGCGTCTGTGTAAAGCCAAACGCTATCGTTATGCCAACAACGATATGCAGGAGCTGGAAGCACGTCTGAAAGAAGCGCGTGAAGCCGGTGCGCGTCATGTGCTGATTGCCACCGATGGTGTGTTCTCGATGGACGGCGTGATTGCCAACCTGAAGGGCGTTTGCGATCTGGCAGATAAATACGATGCCCTGGTGATGGTAGACGACTCCCACGCGGTCGGTTTTGTCGGTGAAAATGGTCGTGGTTCCCATGAATACTGCGATGTGATGGGGCGTGTAGACATCATTACCGGTACGTTGGGTAAAGCGTTGGGCGGGGCTTCTGGTGGTTATACCGCGGGGCGCAAAGAAGTGGTTGAGTGGCTGCGCCAGCGTTCTCGTCCGTACCTGTTCTCCAACTCGCTGGCACCAGCGATTGTCGCCGCATCCATCAAAGTGCTGGAGATGGTCGAAGCGGGTAGCGAGCTGCGTGACCGTCTGTGGGCGAACGCGCGTCAGTTCCGTGAGCAAATGTCGGCGGCGGGCTTTACCCTGGCGGGAGCCGATCACGCCATTATTCCCGTCATGCTTGGCGATGCGGTAGTGGCGCAGAAATTTGCCCGTGAGCTGCAAAAAGAGGGCATTTACGTCACCGGTTTCTTCTATCCGGTCGTTCCTAAAGGTCAGGCGCGTATTCGTACCCAGATGTCTGCGGCGCATACCCCTGAGCAAATTACGCGTGCAGTAGAAGCATTCACGCGTATTGGTAAACAACTGGGCGTTATCGCCTGAGGATGTGAGATGAAAGCGTTATCCAAACTGAAAGCGGAAGAGGGCATCTGGATGACCGACGTTCCTGTACCGGAACTCGGGCATAACGATCTGCTGATTAAAATCCGTAAAACAGCCATCTGCGGGACTGACGTTCACATCTATAACTGGGATGAGTGGTCGCAAAAAACCATCCCGGTGCCGATGGTCGTGGGCCATGAATATGTCGGTGAAGTGGTAGGTATTGGTCAGGAAGTGAAAGGCTTCAAGATTGGCGATCGCGTTTCTGGCGAAGGCCATATCACCTGCGGTCACTGTCGCAACTGTCGTGGCGGTCGTACCCATCTGTGCCGCAACACGATCGGCGTCGGCGTTAACCGTCCGGGCTGCTTCGCCGAGTATCTGGTGATTCCGGCGTTCAACGCTTTCAAAATCCCCGACAATATCTCCGATGATCTGGCTTCCATTTTTGATCCCTTCGGTAACGCCGTGCATACCGCGCTGTCGTTCGATCTGGTTGGCGAGGATGTGCTGGTCTCTGGTGCAGGCCCGATTGGTATTATGGCGGCGGCGGTGGCGAAACACGTTGGTGCACGTAACGTGGTGATTACTGATGTTAACGAATACCGCCTTGAGCTGGCGCGTAAAATGGGTATCACCCGTGCGGTTAACGTCGCGAAAGAAAACCTTAATGATGTGATGACAGAACTGGGCATGACCGAAGGCTTTGATGTCGGTCTGGAAATGTCCGGTGCGCCGCCAGCGTTTCGTACCATGCTCGACACCATGAACCACGGCGGTCGTATTGCGATGCTGGGTATTCCACCGTCCGATATGTCTATCGACTGGACCAAAGTAATCTTTAAAGGCTTGTTCATTAAAGGTATTTACGGTCGTGAGATGTTTGAAACCTGGTACAAGATGGCGGCGCTGATTCAGTCTGGCCTCGATCTCTCGCCGATCATTACCCATCGTTTCTCTATCGATGATTTCCAGAAGGGCTTTGACGCTATGCGTTCGGGCCAGTCCGGGAAAGTTATTCTGAGCTGGGATTAACACGAACAAGGGCTGGTATTCCAGCCCTTTTGCCTGAGGATAATCCGTTAAATATGTAAAATCCTGTCAGTGTAATCAAGATATCGTAATTGCGCTGATCTCTTATATAGCTGCTCTCATTATCTCTCTACCCTGACGTGACTCTCTCACCGGTAAAAATAATATCTCACAGGCTTAATAGTTTCTTAATACAAAGCCTGTAAAACGTCAGGATAACTTCAGAGGTCGTCGGTAATTTATGATGAACAGCACCAATAAACTTAGTGTTATTATTCCGTTATATAATGCGGACAATGATTTCCGCACTTGTATGGAATCTTTAATTACGCAAACATGGACTGCTCTGGAAATCATTATTATTAACGATGGTTCAACGGATAATTCTGTTGAAATAGCAAAGCATTACGCAGAAAACTATCCGCACGTTCGTTTGTTGCATCAGGCGAATGCTGGCGCATCGGTGGCGCGTAATCGTGGGATTGAAGTGGCAACGGGAAAATATGTCGCTTTTGTCGATGCTGACGATGAGGTCTATCCCACCATGTACGAAACGCTGATGACCATGGCGTTAGAGGACGACCTCGACGTGGCGCAGTGCAACGCTGATTGGTGTTTTCGTGAAACGGGTGAAACCTGGCAATCCATCCCTACCGATCGCCTTCGCTCAACCGGTGTATTAACTGGTCCGGACTGGCTGCGGATGGGACTTTCTTCCCGCCGTTGGACACACGTGGTCTGGATGGGGGTTTATCGCCGCGATGTTATTGTTAAAAATAACATTAGATTTATTGCCGGATTACATCATCAGGATATTGTCTGGACAACAGAATTTATGTTTAACGCGCTGCGTGCGCGATATACCGAGCAATCATTATATAAATATTATCTGCATAATACGTCAGTGAGTCGGTTGCATAGACAAGGGAATAAAAACCTTAATTATCAACGTCACTATATTAAGATTACCCGCCTGCTGGAGAAATTAAATCGAAATTATGCCGACAAAATTACGATTTATCCGGAATTTCATCAGCAAATAACTTACGAAGCATTGCGTGTTTGCCATGCGGTGCGCAAAGAGCCGGATATTATTACCCGCCAACGGATGATTGCCGAGATATTTACTTCCGGTATGTATAAGCGCCTGATTACCAATGTCCGCAGCGTGAAGGTGGGTTACCAGGCGTTACTGTGGTCTTTCCGCTTATGGCAATGGCGCGACAAAACGCGGTCGCACCATCGCATTGCGCGTAGCGCCTTTAATTTGCGCTAGCGTTAAGTTTTGCCGCTTCGGGCTGTTTGCCCCAGCCTTGCCACTGATGCTGGAAGTAAACGATCAGCGTGCTCTGGCTGATGCTTTCGCTTAATACTTCAAAGAAGCGATTAGCATAAACAGGTTCCAGCGGCTTCTTCGGTTTGCACAGCTTCACGCCACGGAACGGATTACGCGGTGTGTCGGGCACAGTGTTTTTCGGCGGTGTAGACGTATCAACCTGCGGTTCATTCAGCAAGCTGCTGGCTTTCACCAGCGTAATGTCTGGCGGCAGGTTATAAACCATCTGTTGTAGCACGCGTACCGTTGAAGGGTGAGGATGCCCAATGGCAATGGTTGAACCGTTGCGACGTGCCAGGTCAATTGCGCGATTAAATTGCACACGGATGTCCGCTTCGTTCTGCGAATCGTCGAGGAACACCTTCCGTTTGATCACCTTCACGCCAGTGCCTTGCGCGGCGCGCATCGCCTGGGTATTACCGATGGTTACGCTGTCGAGGAAGTAAAGATTGTAACGCTCCAGCGCCTGCATCACTTTCTGCATACCAAACAGGTTAGAGGTCATCTTGCTGCCCATGTGGTTGTTGATCCCCACGGCATAGGGCACGTTATTGACCGCACTACGAATAATGCGCTCAATTTCGTCGCTGCTCATCTCCGGGCGTAGCGTATTTTTCTCCAGCGGCTGTTTACTCAGTGGTGCCATCGGTAGATGAATCAACACTTCGTGACCGCTGTTATGTGCTTTGGTCGCCATCTCTCTGGCGTGCGGTGAATCGGGTAATACAGCGACGGAGATAGCGGAAGGCATCGCCAGCACCTGGTTTTCGTTGTGCGGGCGATACCCAAAATCATCAATGACGATGGCAAGTTTGCCAGCAATTACGGGGGAGGAGAGCGCCAACAGGGCGGCAAATGCAAGAACGTTACGACGAAATGGAAACAAAACTTATCTTCCCAACCACGGCTGTGGATTGACCGCCTGACCCTGGCGGCGAATTTCGAAATAGAGTGAAGGCCGACCCTGACCGCCACTGCTGCCCACCAGTGCAATTGGCTGGCCCGCGCGAACCTGCGAACCAACGCTCACCAGTGCGCTCTGATTATAGCCGTAAAGACTCATGTCGCCTTTACCATGCTCAACCACCACCACCAGACCGTAGCCTTGCAGCCAGTCAGCCAGAATCACCCGGCCGTCGGCAATCGCTTTAACTTCAGTACCTTCAGAGGCACCAATCACCATCCCTTTCCAGCGTAATTCACCCTGTAGCTGTTCGCCATAGCGATGCAGCGTCGGCCCGCGAACTGGCCAGAATGCCTGACCGCGCGGTGCGCCCAGACCACCGGTACGGGACATCAGCGATTTTTCGCTTTCGGTCGGCTTGTAGGTGGTGCCTTTGCGCGTCGCTTCTTTCTGGCGGTCGCGAACCGCCTGGGCTTCGCGCGCTTCACGTTCAGCACGCGCTTTCGCCGCAGCTTCCGCACGGGCAATGCTGTTACGCAGGCGGGATTCGTTGGCGCGCAGCTCGCTCAACTGTTGCTGACCTTGCTGGATGGAAGACTCCAGCCCTGCCAGTGTTTTCTTACGCTCGCTCAACGCCTGGGTCAGCTTCGCCTGTTGGGCGCGCTGCTCATATAAAAGCGTTTGTTGCTCGCTTTGTTTCTCTTCCAGTTCGGCACGCTGCATAGCGACTTCTTCACGCGTTTGTTTCAACTGAGCAATGGTTTCTTGTCGCGCCTGGTTGAGATAGCCGAAATAAGCCTGTAACCGCTGCCCACGCTGGCTTTCTTCACCGCTGAGAATCAGCTGAATACCGGTATGTTCACCCTGACGAAACGCGGCATCCAGTTGCGCGGCGAGGCTGCGCTCCTGGGCGGCTTTTTGCTGCTCCAGTTTGGCAATCGACGCGTTCATCTCATCAATCTGTTTATTCAGTTGATTAAGCGTGTTTTGCGTTTCGCGCAGTTTACGGGTGGCTTCAGAGATCGCTTCTTCCTGCTTTTTCAATTGTGCGAGCAGGCTTGCGCGTTGTTGTTGCTTTTGGCGTACCGCGCGCTCTTTCGCGGCGATGTCAGCCTGAATGGATTTGAGTTGGTCACGCTCATCCGCGTGGGCGGAAAAGGCGCACAACAATACGCCAGCGCTCAGAACGCTGGCGTAGATGATGGGCCTGATTGCAAACCTGCGCGGTTTCACGGCCCGTGTCATGGTATTAATCGCCTTTCCCCTCATGGGGAGGGATTATTCCACGATGAACAGCGGCTTACCAGTCATCTCTTGCGGGATTTCCATACCCATCAGCGACAACATGGTCGGCGCGATGTCAGAAAGTTTGCCGCCTTCAACCGCTTTCACGTTCTTATCACCAACGTAAATCAGCGGAACTGGCAGGTTGGTGTGTGCTGTGTGTGCCTGACCCGTTGCCGGATCGCGCATCTGTTCAGCGTTACCGTGGTCAGCGGTGATCAGCAGTTGTCCACCCACGGACTCAACCGCTTTCGCGACTTCTTCCACGCAGTGATCCAGCGCTTCAACCGCTTTAACCGCCGCTTCCATCACCCCGGTGTGACCGACCATGTCGCCGTTCGGATAGTTACAGATAATGGTGTCGTATTTGCCGCTCTTGATTGCCGCAACCAGTTTTTCGGTCAGCTCTGCGGAGCTCATTTCCGGTTGCAGATCGTAGGTAGCCACTTTCGGTGAGTTGATCAGAATGCGATCTTCGCCTTTGAACGACTCTTCTACGCCACCGTTGAAGAAGAAAGTAACGTGGGCATATTTTTCGGTTTCGGAAATACGCAGCTGAGTTTTGTCGTTTTTCGCCATCCACTCGCCGAAGGTGTTAACCAGGGAAGCGGGTGGGTAAGCCACTGCGGTTTTGATGTCGGCAGCGTATTCGGTCAGCATCACGAAATCGACGTTAACTACTTTCTTACGCGCGAAGCCGTCAAAATCGGCATTTACGAATGCACGAGTGATTTCACGCGCGCGGTCAGCACGGAAGTTCATGAAAATCAGCGCATCGCCGTCTTCCATTGCCGCATCTGGCTGACCTTCTGCACGAATAACGGTCGCTTTCACGAACTCGTCGTTTTCGTCGCGAGCATAAGCAGCCTGCAAACCGGCAACGGCGGTATCGGCCTGGAACTCACCTTGCGCCAGAGTCAGCAGGTCATAAGCTTTTTCAACGCGATCCCAACGGTTATCGCGGTCCATCGCGTAGTAACGACCAATGATGGACGCTACGCGGCCTTTACCCAGCGCGGCAAATTTCTCTTCGAATTTTTTCAGCGAGGATTCAGCACTGCGCGGCGGAGTGTCGCGACCGTCAAGGAATGCGTGTAGGTAGATTTTTTCTGCGCCGCGTTCAGCGGCCAGTTCTACCATCGCCATGATGTGATCTTCGTGGCTGTGTACACCACCTGCGGAGAGCAGACCCATAATGTGTACTGCTTTGCCTGCGTTTTTCGCTTTATCTACCGCACCAGTCAGCACCGGATTAGCAAAGAAAGCGCGATCTTTGATTTCAACGTCCAGACGAGTCAGGTCCTGATACACGATGCGGCCGGCACCCAGGTTAACGTGGCCTACTTCGGAGTTACCCATCTGACGGTCAGGCAGACCGACTTCCAGACCGGAAGCGTCGATCAGGGTATGCGGACGATTGGCCCACAGTGCATCCATTACCGGGGTTTTAGCACTAAAAATGGCGTTATCCTGCTGTTCTTCGCGATAGCCATAGCCATCCAGAATCACCAGTACCATAGGTTTTTTAGAAACCGACATTGCGACAACCTCATACTCAAGAGTCAAAATTTGCGTAATTTTACTACAGCTGAATCGATAAAATAGCCTCTGAAGATCAAAATATACGACCGCTCGCGGCAAGCAGATGCCAGATTTACGCTTTTTTTTCGTAGCGCCCCGCAAAATTGCATTCCAATTAACGCGCTGGCTGTATTTGCCGCACCGCGCAGGTATACTCCTTTCCTGGTTTTTTTAATCACTACGTCGGGAGTTGTTACCCCCCATGCAAGAAATTATGCAATTTGTTGGCCGTCATCCCATACTGAGTATCGCCTGGATCGCGTTACTGGTGGCGGTTCTTGTGACTACGTTTAAGAGCCTGACCTCGAAAGTGAAGGTGATTACTCGTGGTGAAGCTACGCGTCTGATCAATAAAGAAGACGCAGTGGTTGTGGATTTACGTCAGCGTGATGACTTCCGTAAAGGCCATATCGCAGGTTCTATCAACCTGTTGCCGAGCGAAATCAAAGCCAACAATGTTGGTGAGCTTGAGAAGCACAAAGACAAACCGGTTATCGTGGTAGATGGTTCTGGCATGCAGTGCCAGGAGCCTGCAAACGCGCTGACGAAAGCTGGTTTTGCGCAAGTATTCGTACTGAAAGAAGGCGTCGCTGGCTGGGCTGGCGAAAACTTGCCTTTGGTGCGCGGCAAATAATTTACCTGCCGTTTTTCATGATGCAGGCCGTTAGCTGCAATTAGGCCCCCAGCGACTTATTGTTATAAGCTTCTGGGGACACTCCATTTTGCTGCCGCCCTGCAACATGAAATTTCAGGGTAAAAAACAGGAGTTAATTTATGGCCAATGTTGAAATCTATACCAAAGAAACCTGCCCGTATTGCCATCGTGCAAAAGCACTGCTGAGCAGCAAGGGCGTGAGTTTTCAGGAGTTGCCGATCGATGGCAATGCCGCTAAGCGTGAAGAGATGATCAAACGCAGCGGTCGCACCACGGTTCCACAGATTTTTATTGACGCACAGCACATTGGTGGCTGTGATGACTTGTATGCATTGGATGCACGTGGTGGACTGGATCCCCTGCTGAAATAACGTGTGAACGTTGGCATTACATTGCGCAGTATTTTAAGGACAACACTTAAGGGTTTTCTACACATGTCAGAACAAAACAACACCGAAATGACTTTCCAGATCCAACGTATTTATACCAAGGATATTTCTTTCGAAGCGCCGAACGCGCCGCACGTTTTCCAGAAAGATTGGCAACCAGAAGTTAAACTTGATCTGGATACGGCATCTACTCAACTGGCAGATGACGTTTACGAAGTGGTACTGCGTGTTACCGTAACGGCCTCCCTGGGCGAAGAAACCGCGTTCCTGTGTGAAGTTCAGCAGGGCGGTATTTTCTCCATCGCGGGTATCGAAGGCACCCAGATGGCACATTGCCTGGGCGCATACTGCCCGAACATTCTGTTCCCGTATGCTCGTGAGTGCATCACCAGCATGGTATCCCGCGGTACATTCCCGCAACTGAACCTTGCGCCGGTTAACTTCGATGCGCTGTTCATGAACTATTTGCAGCAGCAGGCTGGCGAAGGTACTGAAGAACATCAGGATGCCTGATGAACCAACGTAATGCTTCAATGACTGTGATCGGTGCCGGCTCGTACGGCACCGCTCTTGCCATCACCCTGGCAAGAAATGGCCACGAGGTTGTCCTCTGGGGCCATGACCCTGAACATATCGCAACGCTTGAACGCGACCGCTGTAACGCCGCGTTTCTCCCCGATGTGCCTTTTCCCGATACGCTCCATCTTGAAAGCGATCTCGCCACTGCGCTGGCAGCCAGCCGTAATATTCTCGTCGTCGTACCCAGCCATGTCTTTGGTGAAGTGCTGCGCCATATTAAACCGCTGATGCGTCCTGATGCGCGTCTGGTGTGGGCGACCAAAGGGCTGGAAGCAGAAACCGGACGTCTGTTACAGGACGTGGCGCGTGAGGCCTTAGGCGATCAAATTCCGCTGGCGGTTATCTCTGGCCCAACGTTTGCGAAAGAACTGGCGGCAGGTTTACCGACGGCCATTTCGCTGGCCTCGACGGACCAGACCTTTGCCGATGACCTCCAGCAATTGCTGCACTGTGGCAAAAGTTTCCGCGTTTACAGCAACCCGGATTTCATCGGTGTGCAGCTTGGCGGCGCGGTGAAAAACGTCATTGCCATTGGCGCGGGGATGTCCGACGGTATCGGTTTTGGTGCGAATGCGCGTACGGCGCTGATCACTCGTGGGCTGGCTGAGATGTCGCGTCTTGGCGCGGCGCTGGGTGCCGATCCTGCCACCTTTATGGGCATGGCGGGGCTGGGCGATTTGGTGCTGACCTGTACCGACAACCAGTCGCGTAACCGCCGTTTTGGCATGATGCTCGGTCAGGGCATGGATGTACAAAGCGCGCAGGAGAAAATTGGTCAGGTGGTGGAAGGCTACCGCAATACGAAAGAAGTCCGCGAACTGGCGCATCGCTTCGGCGTTGAAATGCCAATAACCGAGGAAATTTATCAAGTATTATATTGCGGAAAAAACGCGCGCGAGGCAGCATTGACTTTACTAGGTCGTGCACGCAAGGACGAGCGCAGCAGCCACTAAACCCAGGGAACCTTTGTTACCACTATGACCCGGCCCGCGCAGAACGGGTCGGTCATTATCTTATCGTGTGGAGTAAGCAATGTCGTGTGAAGAACTGGAAATTGTCTGGAACAATATTAAAGCTGAAGCCAGAACGCTGGCGGACTGTGAGCCAATGCTGGCCAGTTTTTACCACGCGACGCTACTCAAGCACGAAAACCTTGGCAGTGCACTGAGCTACATGCTGGCGAACAAGCTGTCATCGCCCATTATGCCGGCTATTGCTATCCGTGAAGTGGTGGAAGAAGCCTACGCCGCCGACCCGGAAATGATCGCCTCTGCGGCCTGTGATATTCAGGCGGTGCGTACCCGTGACCCGGCGGTGGATAAATACTCAACCCCGTTGCTATACCTGAAGGGTTTTCATGCTTTGCAGGCGTATCGCATCGGTCACTGGTTGTGGAATCAGGGGCGTCGCGCACTGGCAATCTTTCTGCAAAACCAGGTTTCTGTGACGTTCCAGGTTGATATACACCCGGCGGCAAAAATTGGTCGCGGTATCATGCTCGACCACGCGACAGGCATCGTCGTTGGTGAAACGGCGGTGATTGAAAACGACGTATCGATTCTGCAATCTGTGACGCTTGGCGGTACGGGTAAATCTGGTGGTGACCGTCACCCGAAAATTCGTGAAGGCGTGATGATTGGCGCGGGCGCGAAAATTCTCGGTAATATTGAAGTTGGGCGCGGCGCGAAGATTGGCGCAGGTTCCGTGGTGTTGCAACCGGTGCCGCCGCACACTACTGCCGCTGGCGTTCCGGCACGCATTGTCGGCAAGCCGGATAGCGATAAACCGTCAATGGATATGGATCAGCATTTCAACGGCATTAACCATACGTTTGAGTATGGTGATGGGATCTGATGTCCTGTGATCGTGCCGGATGCGATGTAATCATCTATCCGGCCTACAGTAACTAATCTCTCAACACCGCTCCCGGATACCCCAGCTGCCGCCAGGCTTCATACACCACGACCGACACCGCATTGGACAGGTTCATGCTGCGGCTGTCCGGCACCATTGGAATACGAATTTTTTGTTCAGTGGGCAGGGCATCAAGAATGCTCGCTGGCAGGCCGCGTGTTTCCGGGCCGAACATCAGATAATCGCCATCCTGATAGCTTACGGCGCTGTGAGCAGGCGTACCTTTCGTGGTGAGGGCAAAAAGGCGCTGGGGATTTTCTGCTTCAAGGAACGCGCGATAGTCATGATGACGCGTAACGGCGGTAAACTCGTGATAGTCCAGCCCCGCGCGGCGCAGGCGCTTATCGTCCCAGGCAAATCCCATCGGTTCGATGATATGCAGACGAAAGCCGGTATTAGCGCAAAGACGGATGATGTTGCCAGTATTTGGCGGAATTTCTGGTTCGTAAAGTACGATGTTTAGCATACTGCCCCCTTAGTGCGGGGGCAGGATAGCAGATATTCATCTAACTCTTAAGCCGCATTCCCTTTCGCCATCGGAGCCAGCGCCGCAGGCAACTCTTTACCCAGCCCCTGCACCAGCGAATCTTGCGTAATTTCACTGATCGATTTCGCGCCGGTCAGCGTCATTGCCACTTTCATCTCTTTCTCGATTAGATTAAGCAGATTTGCCACGCCCGCCTGGCCCGCTGTTGCCAGCGCATACAGGAAAGCACGACCCAGCAGTACGGTGTCGGCACCGAGCGCAATCATACGCACGACATCAAGCCCGTTACGTATTCCGCTATCCGCCAGAATGGCGATATCACCTTTCACCGCATCCGCAATAGCAGGCAGCGCACGAGCAGAAGAGAGTACGCCATCTAACTGGCGGCCACCGTGGTTAGAAACCACAATTCCATCAGCACCAAAACGTACTGCATCGCGCGCATCTTCCGGATCGAGGATCCCTTTGATCACCATCGGGCCATCCCAGAAATCGCGGATCCACTCAAGGTCTTTCCATGAGATGGACGGATCGAAGTTATTCCCCAGCCAGCCGATGTAATCTTCCAGTCCGGTCGGTTTGCCGAGGTAAGCCGAGATATTACCTAAATCATGCGGACGACCGTTCAGGCCCACATCCCACGCCCATTGCGGATGCGTCACCGCCTGCAAATAGCGGCGCATTGCCGCGTTCGGGCCGCTCATCCCAGAATGCGCATCACGATAACGCGCTCCCGGCGTTGGCATATCCACGGTGAAAACCAGCGTCGAACAACCCGCGGCTTTTGCTCGCTCCAGTGCGTTACGCATAAAGCCGCGATCGCGCAGCACATAAAGCTGGAACCACATCGGACGTTTGATAGCCGGAGCGACTTCTTCAATCGGGCAAACGGAAACCGTCGAGAGAGTAAACGGAATGCCATGCGCATCCGCTGCTTTGGCAGCCTGAACTTCGCCGCGTCGCGCATACATGCCACACAAACCTACCGGACCTAGCGCCACCGGCATCGACAATTTCTCATTAAACAGCGTCGTTTCCAGGCTTAAGTCAGACATGTTTTTCAGAATACGCTGGCGCAGCGCCACTTCTGACAAATCTTCCACGTTGCGGCGCAGCGTGTATTCAGAATATGCCCCCCCATCCATATAGTGGAACAGGAACGGCGGCAGAATGCGTTGCGCTGCGGCGCGATAATCGCTGGCTGCGGAAATAATCATGCGTTTTTCTCCCTCGAATGCTCATTATGGTCACCAGGCAGGCGGGTAATACGTGCATGGCGAGCCTGATCTTCATCGAATCGTTTCATGGTGGTGTGAACAAAGCTAAGGTGCGCCATCATTGCTTTACGCGCCCCGTCAGCATCACCGGCAAAAATGGCGTCAATGACCGCCTGATGTTGTTCGGTCAGCTGTGAAAAAACCGGGGGTACCAGGTACATCCGCTGGCGGCTATGCTTCACAGAGGATTGCAGGACATCGAAGAAACCGCGCATGGTTTGCAGCAGCACGATGTTATGTGAGGCTTCGGCAATCGCCAGATGAAAACGAACGTCCGCTTGTGAGGCGAGATCCGGGTCTTCGCTGAGCGTTGCTTCAAAACAAAGCTGAATCTTTTCTTTTTCGCCAGGCGTGGCACGCATTGCTGCATGCCATGCGGTGCTGGCTTCAATGGCGTAGCGGGCTTCCAGAATATCGAAACTGTAATCCGGATCATCGGCCATCAGCGTTTTCAGCGGCTGGACGATGTTTTGCTCCGACCATGTGTCATGACGCCAGCGAATAAACGTCCCGCCGCCGCGTCGACTAAGCAGCACGCCTTCGCTCACCAGTTTTGCCAGCGCCTCGCGCAGTGAATTACGCGATACGCCGAGTTGCATCGCCAGTTGACGTTCAGCGGGCAACTTCATGCCCGCCTCCAGGTTTTTTTCATCAATCAGCGCCCGCACACGATCGGCAACCTCGTCTGACAGGCGTCTGGGTAAAACAATCATTAAGGAATCATCCACGTTAAGACATAAGCCTGAAGCGTGGTGATCACGCCCACCATACAGGTGAAGATCAGGCTGTGTTTGACGGTAAAGCGGAACAGATCTGACTCTTTGCCTACCAGGCCTACCGCCGCACAGGCGATAGCGATAGATTGCGGAGAGATCATTTTGCCGGTGACACCACCGGTGGTGTTGGCGGCAACCAACAACAGGTCAGAAACGCCAATTTGTTGTGCTGCAGTGGCTTGCAGCGCGGCGAACAGGGCGTTAGATGAGGTATCCGATCCGGTCAGGAAGACACCAAGCCAGCCGAGGAACGGCGAGAAGAAGGTGAATGCATGGCCGGTGTGCGCCAGTGCCAGCGCCAGCGTTGATGATAGTCCGGAATAGTTCGAGATAAAGGCGAACGCCAGCACCATGCCGATGGAGTAGATAGGCAGAGCCAGTTCTTTCAGCGTGCTGCCGAAGGTGCTGATAGCGTCAGATGGTTTCATCTTCAGCCAGACAATCGAGAGCAGGGCAGCAAACAGAATGGCGGTGCCGGTGGCAGAGAACCAGTCAAACTTAAACACGGCGGCATACGCTGTCGCTTCGCTGACCACTGGCGGCATACGGGCAACCAGTTTATCGAGGTACGGCACCGGAATGTTGATCACCCACTCATACAGCACACCGCCTGAAGTGAACAGGGCTTTAAACGGCGGGATACTCCACAGCGTTACGGTGGCGGTCAGGAACAGGAACGGTGTCCAGGCGCGCAGCACCTGACCTGCCGTGTAACCTGTGTGAGCCAGCGTCATATCAACCTGTGACGCCCCTAAGTCACCGAAGCGGAATACGCGCACTGGTTGCCAGCGTTTGAGGAACAGTGTCAGACAGAGCAGCGATACCAGCGAAGAGATAATGTCTGGCAGTTCCGGCCCAATGAAGTTGGAACTGAGGTACTGTGCGATAGCAAACGAACCACCCGCAACCACGACCGCAGGCCAGGTTTCTTTGATACCGCGCCAGCCGTCCATAATCGCCATGATCCAGAACAGCACGATAATGGTCATAAACGGCAGCTGACGCCCCACCATCTGACCAATCTCAAAGCTGTCGATGCCTGTTACCTGGCCGGCAACCAGGATTGGAATGCCCATCGCACCAAATGCCACTGGCGCGGTGTTAACAATCAGGCACAGCCCGGCGGCGTACAGTGGTTTAAAGCCCAGACCGACCAGCAATGCGGCGGTAATTGCTACCGGTGCGCCAAAGCCTGCGGCTCCTTCAAGGAAAGCGCCGAAACAGAAACCGACGATCAGCATTTGCAGGCGCTGGTCAGGGGTTATCGAAAGAATAGACGAGCGGATGATGTCAAACTGCCCGGTTTTCACCGAGATCTTATAGACGAACACCGCTGCAATAATGATCCACGCGATGGGCCACAACCCGTAGAAGAAGCCATAAACCACCGAGGCCAGCGCGTTAGCGACCGGCATTTTATAGAACAGCAAAGCCACGGCAAGGGCGATTGCCACCGTCCATGAGGCGGCGACGTATCCTTTCAGTTTGAGCTTAATCAGCGCAAAGAAGAAAAACAGGATGGGAAGCGATGCTATCAGGCTGGAAAGCCAGATATTCCCGGCGGGATCGTAGTTTTGTTGCCAGAGATTCATTGCAGGTCTCCTGCAGTCCACACACGCCGTGTAATGAGTCTATTGCTCATCTCCTTGTCACACGTTGTGTAAAAGTGGCACTGCCAATTGTGTTGTGTAGGGATAATGACAATGGATAGTTAACTAAATGTTATGCATTAGCAATATTGATGTGAGTTTTAATTGGGGAATTGTGAACCAGAGGTCAGATAAGCGAAGAATTGGTAGGGCCAATCCTGGGAGAGAGGTAATGAAGAAAAGGGCAATTCCCATCAGAGAATTGCCCTCAGATTGTTGATCTGGTGCGCCTTATCTTGCCGGATGCGGCGTGAACGCCTTATCCGGCCTACAGGAATGTGCTGAATCACCCCGTAGGCCTGATAAGCGTAGCGCATCAGGCAATGTGGCGTTTACCCATTCGTTAATGGATGATTACCACTGAATACCGGCACCGAGTGCGGCAGAGTATTCACCCTGGCTATTGGTACTACCTTGTAATTTGTAGACCCAACGACCATTGGCGCTCACCATCGACACACCTAAAGCAACAGCCGATTCACCGTTGTAAGTACCACCACCAATAGAGGCCATGCTGGCACCCGGCGTGTAAGCCTGCGGCAGACCGGTCATTGCCATTGCAGAAGCGATACCACCACTCAGCTTGCTTTCAGTTTTGGACAGTTTGTTATCCATCTCAACCATGCGCTGATCGGTGTATTGCTTCGTTTCCTGCACACTTTGCTTCAACTGCGCATAGTTCACCGCGTCGTTGTTATTCACGCCAGCGGAAACGTTGCTGATGCGAGTCGTACCGCCGTTACCACCACCGAGAGTGATGTTGCTGTAGTCGATAGAGCCATCAGCTTTGGTGTCGTAGCGAACGCCGCCTGCTTCAGAAGACTTCAGTTGCGAAACGTTAACCGCATCGGTGGCATTAACACCGGCAGCAACGTTGGTGATACGGCGCTGGTTGGTAGAAGAACCCACAGAGATGGTGTTTTCTTCGTTGGCCACGGAACCGGTACCCAGCGCGACGCTGTTATCAGCGGCAGCAATGGAGCCAGAACCAATCGCAACACTGTCTTTACCCTGCGCGTTGGCGTCTGCGCCATCGGTGTTGGTCTTGAAGTACTTAGTACTACCGGTGGTTACGATATCGCCAATGCCATTTTCGATATTGGTCACGCGAGTATCCAGATTAGTGACCTGAGTGTTCAGGTTAGTAATGCTCTGGGTATTCTGGGAAACCTGCGCGTCCGTTACTTTCAACTGACCCACGTTAACCGCATCGGTATCCGCCGACCCCGCTGCGACGTTGGTGATCTGACGTTGACCGTCTTCACTGCCGACAGAGAACTCACCCACAGAGTTCTGCGGTGCGTCCATGTTGTAGGCAGTGTAGTTGGTCTGCGCACCACGGGTAGTCTGAGAACCATTACCCATAGCAATGCTGTCGGCATGATTTGCGCGTGCGTTAGAACCGATAGCAATACCGTTGATCGCATCAGCCAGAACTAAAGTGTTCAGGCCGATACCAATACCCGCATTACCATTAACGATGGTTTTCGCGCCCATTGCCAGCGAGTCTTCACCGACTGCCAGTGAGTCTTCAGCCGTTGAGTTGGCGTGATAGTATTTGGTTGGTGTGGTTGCTACTGCACCAATGGCGTTTTGCAACTGGCGAACAGTAACAGCGTCATGGGCTTCGGAACCATCCGCGACGTTGATGATTTGACGATATTTACCATCATCACCGATCGACAATGCACCAAGCAGTTCGCCATCCGTGGTGTCATAACCAATCACAACACCTTCTTCCGATACGCTGGTGTTACGAGAACCTTTAACAATCACACGGCTGGAGACGGATTCGCTACCCAGCGCAATACTCGTCTCAACTTTGCTGTAGCTGTTCTGACCGATGGCCACGCTGCTATCGCCTTCGGCAACAGAGTTATAACCCACAGCGGTAGAGCCAATACCTGCTGCGCTGGCATCGTTGAACGCTAAGCCGCTGTCGTTGGTACGTACATAGTTAATACCTGCACCGTTATCTCCGATGTAGTTTTTACTGGTGTCACCGGCAATCTGATTGATGATTTCGCTGTTCTGCTGAATCATCATGTTGGTTGCATTCAACTGAGAACCGTTGATAGCGTCGGTGCTATCTTCAGCAATGTTACCATCAGCAACGTTTGTGATAATGCTGGCCTTGCCGTCATGACTGGCGCTGTAAGCACCTGCGCCGTTATTGGCGGTCGCATCCCACAGCAGTGCGTTATTATCGAGCGCATCCAGGGCTTCACCGACGTTGTTGTAATCGGTATTTGCAATGGTGTAAGTCGGTGCAGTGATAGTTCCGTCAGCGTTGACTTCTGCATCACCACCCAGCGCATCAGCGATGTACTTATTGGTGCTATAGAGCTGTGAGCCATTAATGGCATCGCTGCTGGTGGCAGAGACTGCACCGTTAGCGACGTTAGTGATTACACTGGCAGTTTTATCTTTCCCGTGAGCGGCGCTAAATGCACCATTACCGCCATTGGCTGTCTCATCCCACAGCAGAGCATCATCCAGCGTGGTATCGATCGCTTCCAGCGCGTCACCGACGTTGTTGTAACTTCCACCCGCTATGGCATAAGTCGGTGTAGTGATACTGCCGTCTGCATTCACCACAGCGTTCCCGCCCAAAGCATCGGCAATGTAGTCACTAACGCCATAAAGTTGTGAACCGTTAATGGCGTCGCTGCTGGTGGACGAGACTGCACCGTTTGCAACATCAGTGATTACACTGGGAGCATTATTAATGCCGTGTTTGGCGCTGAATTTGCCTGCGGTTGCATCCCAAAGTAGGGCGTCGCCGAGTGATGAGCTAAATGATGTGTTAATGGCTGCCAGAGCATCACCGACGTTAGTGTAGTCAGTACCACCAATAGTGTAGGTTGGCCCGCTTAATACGCCTGCATCGCTGATATCAGCACCACCACCAAGATATGACGTAAATGAATCCGCTACGCCATAAAGTTGTGAGCCGTTAATGGCATCGGTGCTGTCAGAAGATACCTTGCCAGCCAGTAAGTTGGTGATCTTGCTGGTGGCTTCGGTGCCGTGCGCGGCGCTGAATGCCCCAGCCGTTTTGTTCCACAGCAGGGAATCGTCCTTAAGGTCGCCAACGGAATCCGTCAGGTTGGTGATGTTGGTGGTGTTGGTCGACACGTTATCGTTGGTGGTTTTGAGCTGGGAGCCATTAACGGCGTCAGTGCTGCCAGCAGTCAGGTCGCCAGCGGTAACATTGGTGATCTTGCTGGTAGCTTCGGTGCCGTGTTTGGCGCTGAATGCTGTGCCATTCCAGAGCAGGGCATCTTTTTCCAGGGTATCAACGTCCGCGTTCAGAGTAGTGATACTGCTAGCGTTTGTAGCTATATCGGCGGTATTAGTCGCAATATCCGTAGTGTTAGTGGCGATATTGACAGTGTTGGTTGCAATATCCGTGGTGTTAGTGGCGATATTGGCAGTGTTGGTGGCAATATCCGTAGTGTTATCGGCGATATTGGCTGTGTTGGTGGCCACATTGTCTTTGGTTTCTTTCAACTGGGAACCGTTAACCGCATCTTTACTGGTGTCTGAAATAGTACCATCTTCAACATTAGTGATTTTGCTGGTGGCTTCGGTGCCGTGTGCGGCACTGAATGCTGTGCCGTTCCACAACAGGGCATCCTGCTGCAGGTCGTACAATTGAGAGCCGTTTACTACATCGGTGCTGGTTGCAGAAACCGTACCTTTAGCAACATTAGTGATTTTGCTGGTGGTATCACTACCGTGTGCGGCGCTGAATGCAGTGCCGTTCCACAACAGGGCATCCTGCTGCAGGTCGTACAATTGAGAGCCGTTTACTACATCGGTGCTGGTGGCGGAAATAGTACCCTTTGCAACATTAATGATTTTGTTTTGGTCTGAGCGCTCCTTTAGGGAGCCATCAGCGTTTTTGGCGAGATAGCTGGCACTAAATGCTTTATTGGTTTTGTCCCAGTGCAGAGTGTCATTGTCGATTCCCAAAAGCGCCTCTCCCACATTATTGTAGATGCCGCTTTTCAGCCTGTAGCTTGGCGCATTTATACTTCCATCTTCATTTACGCCAGCACCACCTCCGAGTCGGAGTGCGACTGAGTTACTTAGTCCATAAAGTTGTGAACCGTTAATGGCCTCAGTACTGCCATTTCTTATTTGACCGGCAGCCATATTGGTAATTTTGCGTTGTGTTGTGCTGTTCCCTACCGAAACGGTATTGTCTTGCGCTGCGACAGATCCTACACCGAGGGCAACTGCGTTATCACCGTTTGCATTGGATTGACTACCCAAAGCAAGACTGTTTATGCCTCCAGCAAAACTATTCTCTCCCAGCGCAACGGAGCCCTCACCAGATGCAGTGCTGTTACTACCCAGGGCGATTGAATTGATTTTACTTGCGTTACTGAGTTTTCCCAGTGCAATAGCATTTTCAGCACCGGCCTCACTTGAGTCACCTATTGCAAGGCTGGAGTTGCTCGATGCCTGGCTTGCATTCCCCAGGGCTATAGAACTCACTCCCTGGGCTTGCGTTTTTTTCCCAATCGCGATGGCGTTATCGTTCGAAGTAGCACTGTCTGCACCCATTGCCAGGCTGTATAGTCCATTCGCCTTCGCCGTATACCCCATAGAAAGCGCGTAGTCGCTATCTGTAGTAGCACCCCGGCCTATTGCCACGGAATACATACCTAGAGTCTTAGTTGCCCCCCCTAGCGCCAGAGAATGGTCACCAGTGGCAGTTGCTCCACTACCCATTGCTATTGTTCTATTGCCTGATGCTTCTGTTAATTGTCCGAACGCTATTGCTCGATCTCCGCTTGCTTGTGCATCATAGCCAAATGCTGTACTTCCCGCCCCGAGTGCTTTGGCTTTCAATCCTATTGCCATAGCAACTCCGTCAGTTCCCCCATTATTGGTGGTTGCTTCAGACTCTTGACCAATAGCAAGCCAGTAATTGGTCAATGGAGTCGATTCGAGAATGTCACCGCCGTCGAGAGAGAGTCCTGCGTATGCTCCTGGAGTAAAAATTGCACTGGTGACAATTAATGCAGAAATTAGTAGTTTACTGCGCCCTGATTTTTTACCACGGCTCTTCGCCGTTTCGCTGGCGACGCTGTAACTGCCTGTCGCCGGGTTCCAGATAACTTTAAAAATTTTGTTCATTATTAGTGCTCTCTATTCCTTGATATAAGCGCAGAAGCTGCATTTATTTTTTGCTTTTTCGCTGTGGAGGTTCAGCAGGTTGAAGACGGTCGAACTGAATATTTGCCATGTTGATGGCTAATTTCAGATATTTGAGGTTGTTGGGCGAGACACCTTTTAGCGTCAAATTAATGTCTTGCCATTGACCTGGTAATAATTTCAGGGAGGAGTTCATTGCGGTACTAAATAGCAATTGCTGCCATTTTGCTAATGCGTTGATGTCGGTGGGTTTTTCTCCCCCCCATGTTGCGTAGAAACCCATATTTGATACAGGAACACTTAATAAGTTAACCAGTGAAATACGAATAACACTGCCGTTTTCTACTGCGTCAATAGACAGTATTTTCCCTGCCAAACCAACAGAGCCGTTATTTAAAATAAAGTATTGGGTTTGTGCCGGGTTAAATTCTGTAAAGACAAATTCGTCCTGTTTGTTTTTAACTGCCTTCACCACACCAGCGAGCGTTTTGGTACTGTTTATGATGGTAGTTTGTTGTTTTTCAAAGTGTTCTATCTTGCGCTTGTCGAGTTCTTGTTGTTTTTCAAGCGCCTCAATTTTGCTTTTTTGCAACTCTTGCTGTGTAACGAGGTCGTCGACCTTACTCGCTTTTTCAATATAGTCACACCCTACCAATAAGCAAAGTTGCAATATCATTAACACGCTTAACAGTGTTTTCTTTAGGTTCATAGGATGAATTCCTTTTCATAATCCCGATACAGTTGATAATTACGGCACAATCATTTTTTTTATGAATGATTGGAATGGGGCATATCCGCAAAATGAATTTGTTAGAGAGTTTTTGTATTAATTGGTTGTGCGAATATGTTATTAAATGTCAAACGATTTCAGTTTGTAGCCAATAATATTAATCGCGCGGATTTTAATGATCGGTGTCAATCGATGTCAAATGTTTCACCGGATAAAGGCACAGGGTAGGGAAAGGTAAATATTCAGTTGAGTGATGTTTTATTGTGGAATTTGCGAAGCTGATTGAAAAATTTAAATAATTAATTATGTTTCGAGCATTGATATGCGGAAATTCATTGTTGATATTGATACATCATTCTTTAATGTGTACCTGATTTTCAGAATTTAGCCTGCTACGATCGCTCAGAAGTGTAGGTGGAGTTGAATATATAATGTTAAGAACGTTATAAAGATTCGATCTCTGAAACAGGCTCCTGCATGTGCCAGCAGGAGCGAGTAAATGGTGAGAGGCTGTGATTACAGCGACGAGAAAGGAACTTAAAACGCAGTCTTTGAGAACCCTGTCATCTCTTGCAGGCCCATTTCACGGCCCAGCGCGGTCATTGGGTGCACAACCACCAGTCCGCGAACACTTTTTTTCAGTTTGCCCATATCAGCTTGCTCTTTTTTGGTGATTGCACGCTGGAACGGCATCTTCATCAGTTTCTGCGCTTCTTTGCTGAGTTTCTGGCTGTGAACTTCGCGCAGGCGAGCAATTTCTGCTTCCAGCGTGGCTTTCTCTTTTTCCAGTTCGGCATATTTGTCTGCGGCTTCAACCAGCGACAGATCGGCCTGCTGGTGACGGATGGCGTCCAGACGATCGCTGAGACGTTTGATTTCGTTTTTTTCGACTTCTTTCATGTGATGACTTCTGATAGAGATAAATTTATAGCCTCTAGTATGCGCGACCAGGTGCTTTGTTCACAACTGATGGCATTGTAATAGTTCCAGATTGTAACCATTTATGCGTTAAAAAATCACCCAATACATTGATTAGTTAAGAAATTTAAAGAAAAAAGATAGTCAACAGAAGCAGGTGATTATTGAGGATTGAGCACGTTTTCCTTAATGTCATTTATACCGGGATCTAAACTAAAATTGGCGGCCGCGCATTCCCGGCGCGGGGTAATACGGAGATATCATCATGGGCAAATTAGGTGAAAA
>OJIX01000347.1_pt1 | contig 23552 bp, 13 predicted proteins | sample 1595981 | NCBI WGS metagenome assembly OJIX01 (sample SAMEA4350138, study PRJEB24818) | metagenome | biome: human; feature: gut; material: faeces | place: Denmark | collected 2013-09 | reverse complement strand
TCATAGTAGGAGTATCCAAAGCGACAGACAATCGTACCTTTTTTACTCTTCGTAAATTCACTACCCCGAAAACTGTATCCTTATGCATCGGTTTACGAACAGCCCAACTATCACCGGTTTCCTGTTTCTTATAAACACGATTTCCTTTTGTATCAAGATGTTGATAAATATTAGTTGTTCTATTTATTATACGTAAATTCTGCTTCAAACTAATCACTATTTTATCCAATGCCTCCCTTGTATCTTGCGTAAAAGTATTCCATGGCTTCTTTATAATCCATCTATAATTACCACTACCATCTACTTTACTCTTATCACACAACAATCTCTGTAAATCGTAACGGGAGATTTTGGCATTCCGGCTTGCAGACTCATTACTCAAATAATTCACATGATTCCGCGTAGCGCAAGCTATTACTATTGCATCCATGGCATGATGTCTATGGTCAATACGTTTCTTACTAAACCCTTTCTGATATTCAAGGGGTAATTCCGTCTGAAAAACTTTTTTTCCATCTTTATTCTCCCAATGTCCAAAGCACTGTGTCCCGGTCAAAGCGTTTAAACGTTCAAAACGAGGATATACAATACTGTTCCAAACATCATTCATTCCCCAATCCTTTTTCAACCTGTCCGTCACGCTTCCCGTACAAACTAATATATTTTTTGAAACAGCCTCCGGTTCATATCCACCGCTATCATTCTTTTCACGAACAATATTCGATAAAAGCCCTTTGACAACCTTGCTGATATACCGACTATCGTTCAATTGGCGTTCAATAAATTGTTCGGGAATATCATCCATCAACAATTTCTTCATTTTCACGCCCGATTTAGCATACTGTTCTTTTACAAATCGTTCGTAACTATCCACAGAAAGAATTTCTACCGTTTTTCCAAAACCCACTTCAACTTTCTGCCCGTGATGATTCTTGATAAACTCATACCCCAATTGATTATCTTTCAGTTTATTCACAGCAGATTCACATATCACCTTGTTAGAAAAAGAATCATCAAAATAGCGAGATTGAGGAATTATATGTTCTATCTCATACGCAGCTGTGAACAATTTTCCCAAAGGTATCAACTCACCGGTATAAGGCGAACAATATTTCTGCTCCAACCATAATTTATAACGCAAAAACTCTGATTTTGTCGGTAATTTGCTATTATTGAATTTCTTCAATATTACATCTATATCGTCCGGAATCTGTTCTTCTCCTTTCAAAACCGTATCCTCATAAATCCGCAATATTTCTTGCTGACTTGGTGAATAAGGACGAACGTTCTCAACCCCATATTCCGGATTCATAAATTCAACTAGCAATGCCTTTATACGTAGATTAGCATTTTCATTCTCTTGAATTTGTGCAGTCATCCTTTTTCGTTTGTCCGCAGGGTTTTTCATCTCACGTCCTAATTCAATATGAATTTCATCAAATTTCCCAACCTGTTTCCAAATATCCCTAACAACCCTCAATGTTTCTGTTATCACCTGCTCTACAATAGGATTGCGCAGTGAATGTTGTTTGAAAGAAACCAAATAAGCATCAATATCCTCCGGAGTTTCCCATTTAGCAATTTCTTTATTTTCAGAATGGCGATTATATACAACATAACAAGCCAACCATAGCGGAAGCTTCTTAAAACAAAATATATCCGACAAGTTTATCGCCTTTTCTCTAACCTTAGCAGCTATATTCCTATCATACTCACCTGTTATTATCCTTTCTATCCTGTCTTTAGTTGCATCATCAATCAAAGATGCATCCCAATACTTTCCACATCTCATCAAAGGCAGTAATTTCTTTATTGCCTTGGCAGAATACGCTCCATATTCAGATTTAAAAGGAGGAAACTTTTTGAATACTTCTACAAAAGATTCATTTAATCCGTTCTTAACTGCAAAGGTCCGCAAGGCTTTCTCAATTTCCTGCTTGTCACTTACAGAATATAAAATATGCCACAAGACTGTTTCTTTCTCATCCGATAAGAAATCAACACTAACACCAGCCTTCTCCAAACGGGAAAGAATCGCATATCTCGTCTCATTACATGGATACAACTTATCCTCGACATAATTCCAACGATAATTATTGATTTCCTTTTTAAATCCAAATTTTGGATATTTCAGAAAAGTCTTCTGATCTATTTCCTTTCGAGAGTTCAGCCAATCAAATAGAGCCACATAATCATCTTCTGTTCTCAACAACTCCGCTGTCACATCCACATCTAAATGTAAAGTTCCATTTACTTCCTTTTCTTTTTGATATACCCGAATATTTGAAAGAAAATGCCATAAACGAAACTCCTGAAAAAGAGGATGTGATTTCGCTATACACTTTAAAGGAGCTTTTTTGATTTCACCAGTTTCCCGGTTTACATATTCATTTTCTTCATAAGGACAATTAGAAATCAATGATTTTTTAGTTTTCAACGGTCTTTGATAAAACAAAATATCATCCATTAACAGATAGATAAAATCCCTGTTAATTATATTTTTCCGTCGCACCTCATTACCCGGATATAATGCTTCAATACATCTCATGTATAAATCTCTATCCTGCAACTCTGCATGAAAAGCACATTGTTTCTGCAAAATCAGGTTCAGTTCCTCCTTGTAAAGCTTTCGTTCTACTGTCTTCACCAGTTTTCCTGTTATTTTTTGTTGTGGTTTCTGCAACAAAGTATCATAAATATAACTTCCAACCGTTTTACGAGTATTGGCAATGTCCGCCTCTGTTCTTTTCTTTATCAACATCCAATCATCCTCTTTAGGAGCTCTGAAAGAACGCTTCACCTCACCATATTTATCAAGTTTGGGAGTACCGTCCGGATTCAAGTCAGTAGTTACAATAAACTCTTTTACCTGATTCTCCCAATCCAATGGAACATTACTGCTTCTACGATATACCCATCCATTTTCCAAGTGCACATTATACCATACGTCCCGACCTTTCTTTTCATCAGTCGCTTCCACCGACAATACTTTCAATGCATAAAATTCAACAGATTTTCCTGCATCATCGTCCTCTTCTTCTCCTCTAAGCTGATAATAACCACGTTTCTGATTAAAGTTCAAAAGAATCCATGCCAACTCTTCTTTACTTATCATTTCTGTTAAGGCTTTCTTACGGAGATAGTAAATTGTCCAGTCATAAGGTACTTTTTTACCATCGGACACTAATGAAGGCTGGTGTTTTGCAAAATCTGCCAGCATCTCATTAAATGCCGCTTGAAATAAAAAAGTATATTTTCCCCGTTCATCCATAAGCCATGGCAATTTAGGTTCACTGCCTGTCAGAAACTTTCCGGGATGCTTTTCAAAATCTATTTCTTTCAAATAATGTTCCGGCAAGAAGCCAAGAATCTTCAAAACCCTGTGCAATCGTTCACGGCGTAGCAATTGTCGTTCCCGCAGACGACGTACCCCTCTAAAACGGGTTCTTTCAGCGGTTTGTGATATAGAATTCCCTTTGTCGAAATCTCCCAATATAGCGGAATCCATCGGAATAATTCTACTTCCTGCCATTTCTATCCAAATTCGTTCGGACTGTTCTTCTATTACAGAATTTATTACAGCCCATCCTATGCTATTACTCCCTAAGTCAAGTCCAAGTATCGTTTTCATAATATTATTTTTTAATACACCACTCAAAGTTATTTTTTTTATTAATACAAGCATTGCATTTTCATTTTTATTTTATAAATTTGCCAAACTAAAATGGAGTAAATCACAATAAGGATTATTCCGTTGTGAAAACATTAGGTTCCCTCGTCCTTAACGGGGGATTTTTTATTCCTATAAATTTCTCCCCAAATCCTCCCCAACGCATTACTAAAAACTATATCTTTGTCCACCAATAATTAATCGTCCGGTAACTGTTGCCTTACCGTCCAATAGCTTTCGAACGATAATTAAACAGCTGTTGGACGGTAAGGCAACAGTTACCGGACGATTAATTTTCAGTAAAATAAATATTAGTTCGATTAGCTGCGAAAATAATCCCTCGAAGCGACAAAAACAGTTTATCGCTATAAATAAAAAAACATCTTATGAGTGCTTATTACGACCTTTATGAAACGCCTTCACCCAATGGGAAAGAAGGCAAAAAATCACTCCATGCACGCGTCTGTTCCAAAAAGACTTATACCAAGAAGGAATTTGTGGAACATGTATCCATGTTTCAACATCTGCCGAAAAATATGGTAGGAGCAGCATTGGACGCCTGCATTGACGAGCTTTGCGACTTATTAGCTAACGGAAACATCGTGGAATTGGGAGAACTCGGATTCTTCAGTACCTCCTTAAAATGTATGCGGGAGACGGACGACGAAAAAACGAAAATCCGTTCTGAATCTGTACAGTTTCAAAATGTAAACCTACGCATCAGCAGTGCCTTCCGCAAAAGAATTAAACATTCCATGGTTTTGGAACGCACCCACTCTGCCACAAAAAAGGCAAAGAAAGAAAAAACTGTTACGGAAAAGATAAGAAAAGAACGGCTAGCGCTGTTCCTTCAACAAAATGTGTGTATCAACAAGAACGAATATATCCAGCTGAGCGGATTGACAAGGCATGCCGCCATAGATGAACTGAACAAATTCATTCAACAGGGATTCCTGCGCCGACGAGGAATGGGAAGGTCAACGGTCTATGTTCAGCAAGAAGAAGTGCCTAATACAAACGAATAAAGAAAGCTATGGAAAGTTTGGATAAAACAATTATCATGCAGTGGTTCGTCTTTTTCAAAGACCAACTGCTGTTAAAGAAAGAATACACAACAAACGGAGAAAACAAATACGGTATACCCCATGGAATAAATCCGCCTGTAACACCCGCAGCGGGATGTACGATACACGAGGTAACTCTGACGGACGGACATAAGGTAAAAACCTTCGCCCTCGAACAGCCTGTACCCGAAACCGAAGAATGGGTAATGACAGGTTTACGCGCTTCTTACGACTATCTGCCATTGGCGGATTACCAGGCAGCGGGAAAATCATTCCAGATACTCTATTGGGACGAGCACAGCCGCTTCTGTCCCGTATGCGGCACTCCTATGGAACAACACACTCCTATCATGAAGAAATGCCCGGAATGCGGAAATGAGATGTATCCCCCCGTTTCTACGGCTATCATCGTGCTGATACGGAAAGACAAAGAAATATTGCTGGTGCATGCACGCAACTTCCGCGGTACTTTCCATGGGCTGGTAGCCGGATTTCTGGAAACGGGCGAAACACTGGAACAATGCGTAGAGCGGGAAGTTATGGAAGAAACGGGACTGAAGGTGAAGAACATCACTTATTTCGGCAGTCAGCCATGGCCCTATCCCAGCGGGTTAATGGTAGGCTTCATTGCCGACTACGAAAGCGGAGAAATCAAGCTGCAAGCCGATGAGCTCAGTTCCGGCGCATTCTATTCCAAAGACAATCTGCCGGAAATTCCACGTAAGCTAAGTATTGCACGAAAGCTGATTGACTGGTGGCTGGAAAATAATTAAAGGAAAGGGCATAAAAAAACAGATTGCGGAAAACACGCGCTCACAAACGAACAACTACGAATGAAACGACTCTCATTCACATCAACCAATCGGCGTGCAACCGCAATCTGTAAGTACATCTGTTAACTGTTGACCTCCGTCGCATATAAGAACAGCATTTAACGGAGAATGATTAGATAATCGGCATAAAGAATATAAAAGAAACTTAATTGAGGTACTTCAAAATACGTATGATGATTTCTTTTAGACACGGATTGCGCGGATTTCACGGTACTCTTTAAATTTATCCGCGCAATCCTTGTAATCCGTACCTAAAAAAGCAAACAGCAAGCAAGATTTTGCCCTGCTCCCTCTTAACCTTTTTTACAGCCGTTTCTTACAGCATTCTGTGGCGTGTTGCGTCTAACCTACAACCAAGACTCAACAATGAACAGAAATGATTAAAAAGGAATATATATTGTTGGCAGTATTATCTGCCGGTTTTTCCTTTCCGGTGCAAGGACAGACTACATGGACGAAACAAGATTCCATTAAACTGAAAGAGATACTGGATGGAACAACGGATATATCCATTAATCCTACTGTCAAACAAGAAATCGACCTGTTATTTTCCACACCTGCACAGATACACAGTATTCCCATTTTACCCGTTGAGGAACTTTTACCCAAGCCGGAAAATCTCCGGCAGATATACGCGATACCCGGATTCCGGCTGGACAATACACGCATATATTACAACACCCAACGACGGAATAAATATATACTGAACACTCAGCGATTCAGTATCTCAGCCACTACGGAATATGGCAAAAGAACAAAGGTACTTTTACAGCAAAAGACAGATTTCAAGTTTGACGTCACTCAAAAGCTCGGCTATCATGTTTACGCAGGCTATAGCCGCAGCAGCGGTAAATCCGCCATATTGCCGGGAACAGTAAGCCCGCTGTATCTCGGAAGTGGATTCTCGTATGACATCAACAGGCAGGTACAGGTAAAAACAGGTGTCAGACGCCAATTCAATATAATCCACAGACGCTGGGAATGGGTGTGGGAAACAAGTGTGGGAATATCTTTTTAGATATGAAAAAAGGTGCAGGCGGTTTACTGCCGCTTGCACCTTTCCATATCAAGAGTCAAGTCGTCTTAGATACCGAGTGATTTGCGTACTGCTTCCACTTTCTTTTCAGCCTCGGCGTTTGCATTGCCGTAGCACTTGGAGCAACCCATTTCACCTTTCACTTCAATGTAGAACTTAATCTTAGGCTCCGTACCCGAAGGACGAACGGAAATCTTCGTGCCGTCTTCTGTAAAGTACTGGAGAACGTTGGATGTCTCGGGCATATCCAAGTCGGTTACATTGCCCTTGGCATCGGTAGCTTTCAGAGTTTTGTAGTCCTTAATCAAGGAAACGGCAGAACCACCGATTTCTTTCGGCGGATTGGCGCGGAAGTTATCCATCATAGCCTTGATTTCATCTGCACCGCTCTTACCCGGCTTCACTACATTCACGGTAGTTTCCTTAGAGAAACCGTACTCTACATAAATATCCATCAGGATGTCATACAACGTCTTACCCTGGTCTTTAGCCCAAGCGCAGATTTCAGCCAACAGTGAACAGGCGGAAACGGCGTCTTTATCGCGAACGAAATCTTCGGCAAGGAAACCGTAGCTTTCTTCGCCGCCGCCGATGTATTGCTGCTTGCCTTCGCGCAGGCGGATTTCACGGGCAATCCACTTGAAGCCGGTATAGCAATCGAGCATTTCAATCTTATTCTTATCGGCAACAGCCTTGATAAGCTCAGTAGTCACAATGGTCTTCACGATGAAGTCCGTAGGCTGCATCTTGCCCGTCGCGATACGGTTCTTGATGATATAGTACAAGAAGAGCAAGCAAGTCTGATTACCGTTAATCAGCACCCATTCGCCCTTATCGTCCTTACAAGCCATACCCACGCGGTCGGCATCCGGGTCGCTTGCCATTACGATGTCCGCATCAATCTTCTTGGCGAGTTCGATGGCCATAGAAAGCGCTTCCGCATTTTCAGGATTCGGAGAGATTACCGTCGGGAAGTCACCGCTCTTGACCATCTGTTCGGGCACGCAGTGTACATTCTCAAAGCCCCATTCTTTCAGAGAAGCGGGAATAAGCACTCTACCCGCACCATGAAGCGGCGTATAAACGATACTGAGGTCTTTCTGACGTTTAATCACTTCCGGGTCGATGGAAAGGGTGTGGACTTTATCCAAATATACCTTGTCGATGTCTTCGCCGATAATCTGAATCAAACCCTTGTTGCCTTGGAACTTGATGTCCTCAACAGTTACTTTGTTCACTTCATCGATAATGGCAGTGTCGTGCGGAGCAAGTACCTGCGCACCGTCATCCCAATAGGCTTTATAGCCGTTGTATTCTTTCGGGTTGTGGCTTGCGGTCAGGTTGATACCGCTTTGGCAACCGAGATGACGGATGGCGAAGGAAACTTCCGGAGTAGGACGCAAGTCATCGAAAAGATAAACCTTGATACCGTTCGCCGAGAAAATATCAGCCGAGATTTCAGCGAACTTACGGCTGTTGTTACGGCAGTCGTGACCCACTACGACGGAGATTTGCTCTTTGTCCTTGAAGCATTTGTTCAGATAGTTCGCCAATCCCTGGGTAGCCGCGCCTACTGTGTAGATGTTCATACGGTTGCTGCCCGCACCCATGATACCGCGCAAACCACCTGTTCCGAATTCCAGGTCTTTATAAAAACATTCTATCAGTTCGGTCTTATCTGGATTTTCCAACATTCTTTTCACTTCAGCCTGAGTTTCGGCATCATAAGCCGGGGTAAGCCATTTTTCAGCTTTCTCAGTTACCTGTTTAATCAGTTCTTGATTTTCCATAAGACTATTTTAATATTAAAGGTTAATACTTCATTTTTTTGTTAAGTCACAAATGTAAAAGAATAAGTTCAAATATCCTAATCAATCGGGCATTTTATAACGGTCGCCCGTTTGTTTTACATATTCTTCCAAGAATTCCTTCGGATAACCCGGACGAAGCACCCCTGCGGGCTGACCGATAGCATTGCGCTCGAACTTTTCGTCTTTCATTTTACGGACAACACCGTCATTATATTTCACAATGATGAATTCACCCAGACGCTTCCATGTGTCGAAAGCGCTCTGTGCCGTCATATTGGTATAATTTGTCAAGAATGCTTTCGCTTTGGCCGGGTCTTTCTCCAGAAGTTTGGCGGCGGCGGATTCAATGCCTTCCTGCGCCTCGTTGAAAGTGGTTTCGAGTTCGTTCTGCGTGGCACGTACATCGCCAATCATAAGGTCGTAACGGGGATATACCATATTGGAAACCCAGTTGAAAATCCAGAAAGAAGAGTTCCATGAGAAAGTGATGTAGTCCGCACCGTCTACGCGCGAATAGCATACGGGCACTTTATCCGTGCAACAGTATACGGGAGTGAATACAGTCATGTTGGCGTCATCCGTACCGAACCACAATACGCCTCCGATAGCATCGGGCAGCGTGGAACGCATCTGCGCCACAAACACGAAACCGCTCTGCTGCGTGGAGATGGGACGCTCGTTGAAATACTCCTTATCGCCCACTTTGAAAGAAAGAGGAGAAAGACGGTAGGGAGTGTGATACGGTCCTGCACCGAAATCCTTGCTGATGTCGAGAGGAGTGCCTTCGTAATGATCGCGCATGGCATTCTTTACATCTTGTACGGAGATTTTACGGTCGGGCTTTACGAAAAGCGGCATCGGAGTGTCGGTATCGCCTAATATATAAGGTAAGAATTCGTTGCCACGGGCGGTAAACATATTAAAATAGCTCCACACGCGGGCTTCGCAATAACGACGAGCGCCAAAGTCGAGCGGCGCATAGGCATTCGCAAAGCTGAAGTCTTTGTTTACTCCGTCGAAATAGCCTTTCTCACGGGCAAAGGATATGACGTCGGGAGAATACATACAGTTGTTCTTGTCGTTCATATCGAACTGGTGGATACGGCTTTGGTTGGCATGCGCGGAAATGCAATCATCGGGCACGCGGACAGCCACCCATACGGCTCCACGCACACCGGGACCTTTGCCTATCATCTCCATAATCCAGATTTCATTGGGGTCGGCGATGGTGAATGACTCGCCGCCGCTGTAATAACCGTATTCCTGTACGAGTTCCGTCATTACTTTGATAGCTTCACGGGCGGTACGGGAACGTTGCAGACCGAGATAAATCAGGCTTCCGTAATCGATGATGCCGGTAGTGTCCACCAACTCGGGACGGCCGCCGAAAGTCGTCTCACCGATAGTAAGCTGGAATTCGTTCATATTGCCGATAACGTTGTAGGTCTGGCGTGCCTGTTCTATCCGGCCGAGGTATTTGCCGGTATCCCACTCGTGTACGTCAATCAATGTGCCCTTTTTGTGCACACCTGCGGGATAATGATATAACTCGCCGAACAATCCATAGGAGTCGGCAGAATAGGAAACAATTGTAGAACCGTCCGTAGAGGCGTTCTTACCCACAATGAGGTTGGTACAGGCAAATGCGTTTGCCACAGCTGCCACCACTAACGCGACGGAGAGAGTTAATCTTTTCATACTTCTGTTATTATATAGTTTATTTGATAATGCCATGATATAAATGAAGAGTTACCATGCAAAACGGAACTGTTTCGTGGTCTGATTGCCACAACCGTCGGTTACAGTCATTTCTACGGTATGCCTGCCGCCTTTCTTTACATGCTTCGGGTCGAGTTCGCAAACCAGATTGCCGCTAATGGAGTTGGGCTTGCCGAACAAGGCGTATTTTCCGTCTATCGTTCCGCGATAACTGTGTATTCCTGTCTCCTTGTCTTTCGCTTTAAAGACGATACGCCCCGTACGCCCCCACTGCTGAGGGTTGAGCGGAGTAATCTCCGGCGGTACGGTATCGACAGCCACCGTATAAGCAGCCAAGTCGCGGATACGGACTTTCATAAAGCCGTCCTCATACGTGCCGCCTACGCTATATTTTCCACCTCGGGCTGTAACGCCGGCTACGTAATATTTCGATTTATCTTCCAGGCGGTCGCGGCGCAAACCGATACGCATTTCACAAGCTCCGTGCAGGGGAATACGCGTATCGTGCAACTGATAAGTGAAAGCCACATCTCCACTATCGGCACGTACGGAATAGTTCAGCCAGACATCATCGTACAGCATTCCGCGCGGTACGACCAGCTCCAAACCGGGTTCCTGAAGATAATTGGTTTTGTCCCATTTGAAAGCATACTTTTCGCGATGTTCCACAGGACGGATGCCGGTGTTCTTTCCCTGTACGGTAAAACGGACTTTCGAGGTGTTGCCTAACGCGTCGCTTAAAGTGTACACAAAGCGATAAGGACGTTCTTCGTTGATTTCTATCAGTCCGCGATTGCCGTTGGAGGCATGCAGCATACGCAGGCGGTTGCCCGGTTCGATGAATGACTTCATGTACTGTCCGTGCGTCCATGAGTTGATATAGCGGTTTTCTTCGTAAGCAAAGCGGTCTACCACACTGCGGAATACTTCTTCACCGTCCACTTCGAGAATAACGGTATGCACGCCGTAGCGGTTGCCCACCCCGTCCATGTGGTCATAGGCACGAATTCCCGCGCCTATCAGTCCCCAGGCCGTGATAGGTTTTGCGGGGCTGGCAGGGAAAGTCTGATGTATCTGCTTTCCGTTTACCACACCTTTGCCCGGTTGCGGAAACAGGATGATACCTTCGGCATGAGGGGCGGTATTGTCTTTCACTTTTTTCATAAAGAAAGGCAGCGGGTCAACATAGTCTCCCGTTGCCGACTCAATCATATCCAGATGCAGGTGAGGGCCGAAAGAGTAGCCCGTATTGCCGCTAAGGGCTATCACCTGCCCTGCCTTTACCGGATATTCCCCCGGCTCGGGAGTAATCTCCACTTCCCAGCTTTCCTTTTCATACTGCAAAGCTTTCACCCTTCGGGCTATATCGCCTACAAACGCGCTGAGGTGGCGGTTGATAGTGGAATAGCCGTTATCGTAATCCACATCGAGCACATAGCCCGAACCGTGCGTTACGCGGATGCGTGAGATATGCCCGTCGGCCAAAGCACGCACGGGTTTGCCGATGGCCCCGCCGGTCTTGAAGTCCAATCCGCCATGAAAATGGTTGGCACGTATCTCACCGAAGTTACCGGAGAAGACGATAGGAAAATCAAAAGGGGGAGTAAAAGACGCCGCCTGCATCTCCGGCACAGTTTCCATATCGGACGCCTCTTGTGCATATCCGCTTTGTACGCTGCCAACGAAAAACAAAACTGAGAGAAATATAGAATGTTTTATATTCTTACAAATCATATCCTATTTTTTTAATGCATGCAAATATAAAAAGAATAGTTCTCTCCGCCTAAACAAAAAAGCATAATCCTACCGTCCTACCCTATAAATAAGCAGGCGTTTTCTGTTGTAAAACACCTTATATTAAATGACAATGAGACAGAGAAATCGCTATCTTGCAACATGTTTAACCATTAACAGATGACATTATGATTATCGGAGTACCCAAAGAAATCAAGAACAACGAGAACCGTGTAGGAATGACCCCTGCCGGAGTAGCCGAGTTGGTGAAGAAAGGTCATACGGTGTATGTGCAGGCTACGGCCGGCGCAAACAGCGGGTTCTCTGACGATGATTACATCGCCGTAGGTGCGCGAATCCTGCCTGCCATTGAAGATGTCTATGCCATAGCCGACATGATTGTCAAGGTGAAGGAGCCTATTGCACCGGAGTACAAACTGATTAAAAAGGGACAAGTGGTATTTACCTATTTCCACTTTGCGGCCGATAAATTACTGACCGAGGCCATGATTGAAAGCGGTGCCGTATGTATCGCTTATGAAACGGTGGAGAAGGACGACCATTCCTTGCCATTGCTCACTCCTATGAGCGAAGTGGCAGGACGTATGGCTACCCAGGTGGGAGCCCGCTTTCTGGAAAAGCCGCAAGGCGGAAAAGGAAAGCTGATGGGTGGCGTACCGGGTGTCCGCCCCGCGCGCGTACTTATTTTAGGTGGCGGCGTAGTCGGTACCAATGCCGCACAAATGGCTGCGGGAATGGGTGCCGAGGTAATGATTACGGATGTCAACCTGCCACGCCTGCGCTATCTCAGCGAGGTATTGCCCAAAAACGTAAAAACACTCTATTCCTCGCTTCACAATATAAGAATGGAACTGCCTACCATAGATTTGGTAATAGGTTCCGTTCTTATTCCCGGTGATAAAGCGCCGCATCTCATCACAAGGGATATGCTGAAAATGATGAAACCCGGAACCGTACTTGTGGATGTCGCCATTGATCAGGGCGGCTGCTTTGAAACGTCTCATCCCACTACCCACAGCGAACCGACGTATGTTGTGGATGGTATTGTGCACTATGCGGTAGCCAATATTCCCGGCGCTGTACCGTTTACTTCTACTATGGCGCTGACAAATGCAACACTGCCTTATACCGTGGCATTAGCTTGCAAAGGTTGGAAGCAGGCTTGTAAAGATGATCCGGCATTGGCATTGGGACTGAATGTGGTAGAAGGGAAAGTGACATATAAGGCGGTAGCGGATGTGTTCGGAATGAGGTATGAGGAGGTAGAGTTATAAGTTATGAGTGATGAGTGATAAGTTATGAGTGATGAATCATGAGTTATGAATTATAAATTATAAATGATGAATAATTAATGATAAGTTATAAGTTATAAATGATGAATTACGATTCTGTATAACAGCGCAGCCCAAGGCTGAAGGCCTTCTATCTCCAAGCCCGGGGTAACACCCCGGGTATATACATTTGATTAGCATTGCGCCCTGTAAGGGCAGAATTCTTGTATACAAAGGCACTATCCACAATTTTGTGTAAATGTAAACGGGATTCAGTTATAAGTTCTCTTATATCTGAATTCTGTTTTGGCATTATAAAATATTTTGCCCTTACAGGGCGCAGAAATGTAGAAGACATTTTAAACCCAGGGCGTTGCCCCGGGCTTGGAGATAGAAGGCCTTCAGCCTTGGGCTGCGCTGTTATACAGAATCGTAATTCATTATTTATAAATTATAATTCATCACTCATAACTTGTAATTTATAACTTATCACCCATCATTTATAATTTATAATTTATAACTTATAACTCATAATTCATCACTCATCACTCATCACTCATCGCTCATAACTTATCACTTATAACTTATCACTCATCACTTATCCACCACCTCAATCATCAAACAAGAAATCTCCTTTCTTCGCATACGCCCAATACATAGTCAATATTGTTATGCACAAATTGAAAATGAACGGAAATTCTTGCGAACCGGTATGGAATACCCATTGGAAAAAATCGGTGATGAAAGGCGACAACAGTATGGCAAGGTAATTCATCACCATTACAAAAGCAAGGGCAAGCGTTGTCTTTTGAGGAATGGCAGTATCGACCGTCTTATCATAAATCAGAGGTTGAATGATACCATAGCCCAAACCGACCAAAATACATCCCGGCACAATAAGCCATTCCGTAGGAGAAATCCATATCAATAGTAATCCGACGGCAACAGCCAAAAGGCTATAAAGTTTTGTTTTATTTCCCAAAAGCTTCACTATATTATCCAACATAAACCCCGGAGCCATAATGGCAAGGAAAAACAAAGAAATCATCAGCCCTGAATTTCCGCTTGAAAAGTGGTGCGCTTCCATTAAGAAAGGTAAATTAAAAGTAACCGCAAGAACTACGTACGTAACCACTCCATAGAACAGCATTAACTGAATAAGATGGCGTATATGTATGCCATATTTACCGGAAATCACAGGCGCAGACTGCATGGAAGGAATAACAGCCGACGCCTGCTTCACCGTGACCGAAACCGTATTCTTTTTTAAATAGGCCGAAAGAACCAAAGAAATCAGCGGCAACAGATAAACGACAAAAGGCAAACGCCAGTGTACCTCTGCCAGATAACCCGTTACGGCCGTAGCCACCACCAGCGTCATATTGGTTATGGCGGAATTGTATCCAAACTGTTTGACGCGATACTCTCCCGTGAAATACCGAGAAATCAGCCCCGTAGAAAGAGGAATAATCAATCCCGCCCCGATACCGAGCAAAGCGCTGACAGCCATCAGTTGCCACATCTTGGAAGAAAACAAATAAAGTACCCCGCTTGCGGCAAACAGCCAAAGCCCCACCCGCAGCAAACGGATAAAATCGCGTTTCTCCGCCAACTTGCCCGCCAACAATACAAACGGGATAATCAGTAAGGAAGGCAAAGAAGTCAACATCTGTATATCCAACTCCGTGGCATGGGGAAAAATAGTGGAGAGCTCTCCCAAAATAGGTGAGACAGCCAAGCCCGGCAATGAGGTCAGCGCGGAAATAGACCAGATACCTATAAGCGTAATAAGAGGAATGGTTCCTTGTCCGGTATTAATTTTCATAATTTTAAAGTGAGTGGGTTAGTTGAAGGAAAACAAGCGATGCAACAGAATGTTCGGACAGGATAAGTGATAATTAAAGAGTAATAAGACGTAAAAGCGCCGGGATTTCCCGCCCCGCCCTTTTAATAAACGCCAAATAATGTAAAACGGCGGAACTTTCTTTCGTGGGGGTCGTTGTTGTGGAAAATTCGACGGGGAAGGTCCCCGCCGCCTAAACCTTTAAAAACTTATAGTTATATGGAAGATTTGAATTTCAGAAAAGGAGATGCAAAGACCGAAGTATTCGGTTCGAACCGTATGTTGCAACCCTCACCCGTAGAGAAAATCCCCGAAGGGCCTACCACTCCGGAGATTGCCTACCAGATGGTGAAGGATGAAACGTTTGCGCAGACCCAGCCCCGTCTGAACCTGGCTACGTTCGTCACTACTTATATGGACGAATACGCAACCAAGTTGATGAACGAAGCTATCAACATCAACTACATCGACGAAACCGAGTATCCCCGCATCGCCGTAATGAACGGTAAATGTATCAACATCGTCGCCAATCTGTGGAACTCTCCGGAAAAAGAAACCTGGAAAACCGGCGCGCTCGCCATCGGTTCTTCAGAAGCATGTATGCTGGGTGGTGTGGCCGCATGGCTGCGTTGGCGCAAGAAACGCCAGGCTCAAGGCAAACCGTTCGACAAACCGAACTTCGTTATCTCGACCGGTTTCCAGGTGGTATGGGAAAAATTCGCCCAACTGTGGCAGATTGAAATGCGTGAAGTGCCCCTGACACTCGACAAGACCACGCTCGACCCCGAAGAAGCTCTGAAAATGTGTGATGAGAACACTATCTGTATCGTACCTATCCAGGGTGTTACATGGACAGGACTGAATGACGACGTTGAAGCCCTTGACAAAGCGCTCGACGCATACAACGCCAAGACCGGCTACGACATTCCTATCCACGTAGATGCTGCAAGCGGCGGCTTTATCCTTCCGTTCCTGTATCCTGAAAAGAAATGGGACTTCCGTTTGAAATGGGTACTTTCCATCAGTGTCAGCGGTCACAAGTTCGGCTTGGTTTATCCGGGTCTGGGTTGGGTTTGCTGGAAAGGCAAAGAATATCTGCCCGAAGAAATGTCATTCAGCGTAAACTACCTCGGCGCCAATATTACCCAAGTAGGTTTGAACTTCTCCCGTCCCGCCGCACAGATTTTAGGACAGTATTACCAATTTATCCGCTTAGGCTTCCAGGGTTACAAAGAAGTACAGTACAATTCACTCACAATCGCCAAGTATATCCATGACGAAATCGGTAAAATGGCTCCGTTCGTCAACTACTCCAACGAGGTGGTGAACCCGTTGTTCATCTGGTATTTGAAACCGGAATACGCAAAGACCGCCAAATGGACGCTGTATGACTTGCAGGATAAACTTTCGCAACACGGTTGGATGGTTCCGGCCTATACGCTGCCTTCCAAACTGGAAGATTACGTAGTGATGCGCGTCGTGGTCCGTCAAGGATTCAGCCGCGACATGGCGGACATGTTGCTGGGCGACATCAAGAATGCCATTGCCGAACTGGAGAAACTGGACTACCCCACTCCTACCCGCATGGCACAGGACAAGAACCTGCCGGTAGAAAGCAAAATCTTCAATCACGGCGGCAGACGTCACAAAAAGTGATAAAGTCATAATCACTCTACTGCCTTATCACTTTAACACAGTATATATAAATATGGAAAAGAAAATATCAATCTCTCAAATCAAGGAAGTTGCCCAACAAGCCTATAATGAGGTGAAAGGACAAACAGGCGGCAAGAATGCGGATTATATTCCGTACCTTGCCAATATAGATTCCAAATTGTTCGGCCTCAGCATTTGCCTGATGAACGGACAGACCATCAATATCGGAGATACGGGCTACCGTTTCGGCATAGAATCCGTGTCAAAGGTACATACCGCCATACTTATCCTGCGCCAGTACGGTGCGCAGAAAGTGCTGGATATGATTGGCGCCGATGCAACAGGACTGCCGTTCAACTCTATCATCGCTATTTTGCTGGAGAACGACCATCCCTCTACGCCATTGGTAAATGCCGGAGCCATTTCCGCTTGCTCCATGGTACAGCCGGCAGGCAATTCGGACAAGAAATGGGATGCCATCGTACAGAACATCACAGAACTGTGCGGCTCCGCTCCGCAGCTTATCGACGAACTGTACAAATCGGAAACGGCTACGAACTTCAATAACCGCTCCATTGCCTGGTTATTGAAGAATTACAATCGTATCTACGATGATCCGGATTTGGCGCTCGACCTTTATACCCGCCAATGCTCACTGGGTATCACAGCCGAACAATTGGGCATTGCAGCCGGAACGATTGCCAACAACGGCGTTAATCCCGTCACCAAACAAAACGTGTTTGAGGCCGGGCTCGCGCCGAAAATCACTTCGATGATTTCCACCGTAGGCTTCTACGAGCATTCAGGCGACTGGATGTACACTGCCGGCATACCCGCCAAGAGCGGTGTAGGCGGTGGCGTAATGGCCGTACTGCCCGGTGTGATGGGTGTTTCCGCTTTCGCTCCCCCGTTGGACGAAGCCGGCAACTCCGTCAAAGCGCAACTGGCTATCAAGTTCATCATGAACAAGCTCGGTCTGGGCGTATTCAACGGTGACAATGTGACGATTACAGAATAATCTCTCATACTCTTTTTTCCAAGGTTGCTCCAAAAGCGTCGCGAACGCCGAGGGGCAACCTATTTAATGATGAATGATGAGTTGCAGGTGGCAACTCGTCACAAAACAGACCTCATTATGAAAATGGCTCTATCGGAATTCGTTTTGCGAAAAAAAGGAATATACGGCATCCTGCATGTCATCATCCTGCTGCTTTCGCTGTTTTTGGTAATCAGCATCTCCATCGATACGTTCAAAGGCATCCCTTTCTACGAGCAATCGGTGTACATGGAAGTACAGTTGTGGATTTGCGCATTGTTCCTGGCGGACTTTGTGCTGGAGTGGATTCTGGCAACAGACAAGAAACGGTATGTCGCCACGCATTTCATCTTCCTGCTGGTGGCAATTCCTTATCAGAATATCATAGCCTATATGGGCTGGACTTTCTCACCCGAAATTACCTATATGCTGCGTTTTATCCCGTTGGTACGGGGCGGCTATGCCATGGCTATCGTGGTGGGCTGGCTGACGTACAACCGCGCATCGGGTCTGTTCGTATCCTACCTGACCATGTTACTGGCTACCGTCTACTTCTCAAGCCTCGCCTTCTACGTCATGGAGCATGGAACCAATCCTTTGGTTACGGGCTATGGCGATGCTTTGTGGTGGGCGTTCATGGATGTGACCACGGTAGGCTCCAACATAATAGCGGTCACCGTCACCGGACGGGTATTGTCCGTGCTGCTGGCGGCGTTGGGCATGATGATGTTCCCTATTTTCACAGTATATGTAACGAGCCTGGTAGAGAGGCGTAACAAGGAAAAGCAGGACTATTATAAAAAGATAGAACAGAAACAGGAGCCTGCAAACAGCGCTCCTTAATTGTTAAAACCAAGATTTTCCCTTACCCGCCGGGAACAACTGTTCCCAGGGGTTGTTATAAACGCTGATTTTGAATATATTTTTCATCTAAAACCTTAACTTATGGCAAATATTAAACAAACAGTGAAGCTGGGCGTGTTTACCCTGGCAATCATGAATGTGACGGCAGTAGTATCCCTGCGTGGACTGCCCGCCGAGGCCGTGTACGGAATGAGTTCGGCCTTCTATTACTTATTTGCGGCCATAGTTTTCCTTATCCCGACGTCACTCGTCGCTGCGGAATTGGCTGCTATGTTTCAAGACAAGCAAGGCGGTGTGTTCCGCTGGGTGGGCGAGGCCTACGGAAAGAAGCTCGGCTTCCTCGCTATCTGGGTACAATGGATTGAAAGTACGATCTGGTATCCTACGGTACTGACGTTCGGCGCTGTGTCCATTGCGTTTATCGGCATGAATGACGTGCACGACATGTCGCTGGCGAACAACAAGTATTACACGCTGGTCGTGGTGCTCGTTATCTACTGGCTGGCAACTTTCATCTCTCTGAAAGGTATGAGCTGGGTAGGAAAAGTCGCTAAAGTCGGCGGTTTGGTAGGTACGATTATCCCTGCCGGATTACTGATTGTACTCGGTATCATCTACCTTGCTACGGGCGGACATTCCAATATGGACTTCCACAGCAGCTTCTTCCCGGACCTGACGAACTTTGACAATGTGGTGCTCGCCGCAAGTATCTTCCTCTTTTATGCAGGTATGGAGATGGGCGGTATCCACGTGAAGGATGTCAACAATCCGTCCAAGAACTATCCGAAGGCTGTGTTTATCGGCGCGCTGATTACGGTGCTTATCTTCGTGTTGGGTACATTCGCTCTGGGTGTCATTATTCCGGCTAAGGATATCAGCCTTACACAGAGTTTGCTGGTAGGCTTCGACAACTACTTCCGTTATATCCACGCTTCCTGGTTGTCACCGATTATAGCCATTGCGCTGGCGTTCGGCGTGCTGGCAGGTGTACTGACATGGGTCGCCGGTCCGTCCAAAGGTATCTTTGCCGTAGGTAAAGCAGGTTATATGCCCCCGTTCTTCCAGAAAACGAACAAGCTGGGTGTACAAAAGAACATTCTGTTCGTGCAAGGCGGCGCTGTAACCATATTAAGCCTTTTGTTCGTGGTGATGCCTTCGGTGCAAAGTTTCTATCAGATTCTTTCACAGTTGACGGTGGTTCTTTACCTCATCATGTATATGCTGATGTTCTCCGGAGCTATCGCATTGCGTTATAAGATGAAGAAGCTGAACCGTCCGTTCCGTATCGGTAAAGGCGGTAACGGTCTGATGTGGCTTGTCGGCGGTCTCGGTTTCTGCGGCTCATTGCTCGCGTTCGTACTGAGCTTCATCCCGCCCAGCCAGATTTCTACCGGCAGCAATACCGTATGGTTCTCCGTGCTTATCATCGGCGCGCTTATCGTGGTAATCGCTCCGTTCATCATCTACGCTTCCAAGAAGCCGGGTTGGGTTGACCCGAACAGTACTTTCGAACCGTTCCATTGGGAAGAACAACCGGCCGCACAAGTTGCGGGTAAAACAGCCACAGTGACTGCCGGAACAAGCGCTTCGGTGACCGCAAGCGAGAACGTCGCACCTGCTTCTACGGGAAATGCTCCGTCGGCAAACGGCGGCAATGGCAGTAAAGCTCCGAATACTCCCCCTAAAGGGTAAAGACAGGCTTGCCATATAATTTTGCCTATAATGAAAAATCCTTTTGATGTACATCATACAGGATTTTCATTATAGGCAAAATCTTTTATATCAACTGGCAAACTAAAACAAGCAGCAAATCAAAAGCCGGACTTACACTTCCAAACGCTCGAAGATATTGGCGGCAAGCGTTTCGCACGCCCGCTGATAGTCCGTTACCAGTTCATCCATTACTTCCGCAACCGTCTGTATTCCTTTCTCATTGAGCAAGGCGGAAGCCTGTCCTATTTCAAGTTCGCCTTCTTCAAGGTCTCCTTCGAAGATACCGCGTTTGGCACGTCCTTTCGACAAGAGGATGCGCAACTCTTCTTCCGTAGCTCCGACAGCCTCGGCAGCCGTCACCGCCCGCTGAAAATTGCCGCGGGCCAAACGTACGGGGGATAATTTCTTCAGTAATAAACGGGTGTCACCCTCTTTCAGACGCAGGCAGTACTCTTTAAACACTTCGCTGGCAGAGCTTTCTTCGGTCAAGGCAAACCGCGTGCCGACCTGAACGCCCTCGGCTCCCAAAGCGCGCATGGCGAGAATCGCCTCACCGGTGGCGATGCCGCCGGCAGCAATCAGGGGCAATGCGGTAACCGCGCGTACGGCAGGAATCAGACAAAGAGTGGTCGTCTCTTCACGCCCGTTGTGTCCGCCGGCTTCAAAGCCCTCGGCAACAATGGCGTCTACGCCGGCCGCCTCGGCTTTCATGGCGAAGCGCGATGATGAAACGACATGTACCACTGTGACACCGTGTTTCTTCAGCCAGCCTGTCCATGCTTTAGGGTTCCCGGCAGAAGTAAACACGATACGCACCCCCTCATCTACCACAATCCGCATGATTTCTTCTATCTGGGGATACATTAAAGGAATATTCACTCCAAACGAATGATGCGTGGCCGCACGGCACTTCTGTATATGTTCGCGTAAAGTTTCGGGATGCATGGAACCTGCGCCCAACAGTCCCAAGCCACCGGCATTACTCACTGCCGACGCCAACCGCCAGCCACTACACCACACCATGCCACCTTGAATGATGGGGTATTTTATCCCAAACAGAGAAGTTATTCTATCCATTGTTTATCCTTTAAAGGTTTGTCTTTATGAAAACAAGGATAAGAGAAAGAAAGTTCAATATTTAAGAAATTAAAGACGGGATACTCCTATTTGATTATTGCCTCTTTACGGCGGGCGCTAACGGAATCACCATAAGCTTTTAATACCTCCAGCGTACGTGCGCGACGCCTCGCCGCTTTCCTGTTCCAGAACTCTTTTGTGAAAGGACGCATAAAATCGCCTGTAAATCCGCTGCTGCCGGTACCCCGCCAACTTCCTACCGCCATATTGTTGGCACGCTCGGTCACCATATAGCGCAAACCCGTAGCTTCTATTTGTTCGATACTTTCGCGAGGCCCGGCATCCATGGGAGTTTTAGCCCAATCGGAATAGATAAAACGCGTGGTCAGTTCGTAAAACGGATCGCCCCGCCATGTATTCTTATTCACTGTAATTTTTTTCTGATAGACGGGGTCCCAGTTGTATTTGGTATTCGCGGTATAAGGCCGCAGGGTAAGCACCACCTTTTTCTCCGGCATCCGAGGCATTACGGGTAAGGCGGTATTAAAGTCCAGCCATGTTTTATGCACATCGGCTTTCGGAGAACCCGAAGGAGCATCGGCGCCCATCTCTTTCAACACGTCCGGATTCAGTTTCACCTCTCCCCCGCCATTCAGCAACCGGTGCAAACGCAAAGAGTCTTGCGGTGTCCACTCTTGAGCGTAAAGGGGGAAGGCTACCGCACAAAGCAGCCCTAAAAAGAGAATAGAATACTTCACCCGATTAATTTTTATACCTTATACTTTATACCTTATCTCACCACCACATATAGCCGCTTCCGCAAAGCGGTTCGTCATAGCAAGGGTCGATGGTCCACATGGTACGCGGATATTTCCGGCCTTCCCACCAACGGCGATAACGGGCGGCCGCATCGAGCACCTCTTCATCGGTCAGGAAGTAGATGCCCTCATAGTTTTCGGCATCCACATGCACCATTTTGCATCCCATCGAGGCGTTATGTCCCAGGCGAATCGTTTCCACCGTCCACAGAATGCACTCGCCCAACCGCAATTTCCCGCCTGCCGAATAAGATACGGGAGCCAGCGGGAAGGAAGGTATCACCGTTAAATCCTCGGCATACTTCAAGAGCTCTTCAATATCTTCTTTGGCGAACTTGGGCACATTGCTCAGCCCCTCAGGGCTTTGAGCCGAGTATTTTCCCGCCTTCAGTTGCTTCACAAACAAATCCACATCCGGATGATTATAATCCAGCGATTCTTCTCCGCAAGATACAAGCGCAAGGCAGCATACCATCGCGAGCATTACGTATCCGTATCTATATATTTTACAAAGAGTATTCATTTTGTTGTACTGTCTTTAAGGTTAATAAGTCATACGCACTCCGCACAGAAGGTTCAGGTTCGTGGGGCGTTCCGTTCGCAAAGTTCCGGTTTCGGAATCCGTATCGAAATGATGGGAAACCGAAGGCTCGGCAAACAAAGCAAAGCGGTCGTTCAATTTGTAACGCACCCCTACTCCTGCCGCTACCGACAGTTGAACGGGCTCCGCATGAAAGCCGTTATCCGAAGCGCCGGCAATACATTTTTCGGCGGCTCCGCCTACGGTGGCATATAAATCGACTTTCGGAGTACTTGCCAGCGTCATATTCAATTTTACGGGAATGGCCAAAGTGTGCAGCGTACGGTCGGCGGGCAAACGATTGTACCGGATACCCGTTTCCAAAGCGAGCCAATTGTTCAGACTGCGTTCCACTGTAACTCCCGCCGTCAGCGGCATATTGCAGTCGCCTTCAGGGAGCGAGGTGCCGAGGGCCGCTTTCAACGCCCACTTACGCGATTTCCGATATTTTACAGGAGCGGATTCCTGTTCTTCTTCCGCGGGAACAGCGGAAAAGGCATCCGAAGCAGCGTCTGCCTGAGCGGTGGCGTTCTGATAAGGACTACCGGCCTGTGAAACGGTATTGTTGTCGAAGTAACCGCCACCGGCCTGCACCCGCTGCCTGATAGTAATAGAAAGCCGGACGGAAACGGATTCGCCCTCATCTTCCGCCTGGTCAGTCAGGCCTGCGGGAGTTCCGCTTGCGGGTCGCTTCATGCCGGGATGCTGCGCCGTCGGGGTTGCCGGACGGATGGACGGGAAAGACTCCTGCACCACATCACCGTTCAGACTGCCTTCCGGTGTCAAAACAGCCACTTGCGTAAAGG
>OJIX01000329.1_pt1 | contig 24432 bp, 18 predicted proteins | sample 1595981 | NCBI WGS metagenome assembly OJIX01 (sample SAMEA4350138, study PRJEB24818) | metagenome | biome: human; feature: gut; material: faeces | place: Denmark | collected 2013-09 | reverse complement strand
TGTTCTTGACATCTGGGCTGGTCTGAAAAAATGTAGTAATTCGCTGAATAACATCTTCAGTCATTGTGGTCTGACAGGCAAAGTTATTATTGCTATCACAGCTAACAAGTATGCCTGGTGTTGTCTGATTTATTTTCAGGCTGTAACTCACTTTTATATTATCTTTATTGATATACAGAAACAACAGCACCATTGCCATACAGATAGCTATAATAAAAAGGATAACACGAATCTTTTTCTTCAGATAAAATAAAATCTCAATCAGATCGATATCCTGTTTGATTTGTTCATTCATAATATATCCAGAAAATGAAATCTGTCGCAGATAAGATTGTATTAATAGTCTGTATCAGGAATGTTCAGGGTAAATATCAGCAAAAAGCCAGCATCATGAGTACTGGATATTTATAGCCTGCAGGTAGCATACTGCTGCCTGCAGGGTGTATAACAGTCGACAGGGGAACCGACTGCTTTATTCTTACCAGGTCACATTGATACCAACTACACCCTGTAGCGGGTTCTCAATGTCGTCACCTTTGGTGTAGTCAAGGCTTGCATATGTTCCCATGTTTTTGGTGATATCAGCCTGTACACCTGCACCCACGCGGAATGCTGCACCGTCAATGCTGGCATTGACAGACTCATCACCCAGACGGACTTTGTTGCCATCAGAGAATTCGTTCAGTGCGGCCAGATTCAGATAAGGTTTAACGGTCGCATTGCCCACAGCGAAGTCATAACCCACGCGCGTACCGGCCTCACCCAGCACAGAGTTATAGCTGTCAGAATGAACGTCCACGCCGTTGAGTTGATAATCCACACCTTCCAGAGTCAGAACAGACAGTTTGGCATATGGCTGAATAAACAGGCCATTACCGTCTTTCCATGTGTAACCGCCTTTAACCATCGCACCAAAACCATTGGTGTTAAAGTCAGCTTTGATGGTACCGCCACTATTCATCAGGCGAACATCTGCCGTGTTGCTGTAGTGACCAAACTGTGCAGCAGTATCAATGAAGATACCGTTGTTATACTGGCGGCTCAGGTAAGCGTGGAAGCTGTAACCTTCAGTGTCACCTTTGCTCTGCATGGTAGTCATGTCACCTTTCGCAGAAGACATCGCCACACCGGCCAGCCAGCTACCATCTTCAGTCATGAAGCGGGTATCACCACCCAGCATTACACCGTTTACATCCAGGTCATAGGATGCATTTCCCGCGGTGGTATGTTTCTGTTTACCGCCAAAGTACTGAATCCATACGCCACCCTCGTCATTTTCGCTCAGACGGACAGCATCCTGACGGGCGGAGAGCGTGTCAGCCTGCAGATTAGCAACGTTAGCCGGAGCAGCTGCCATTGCCTGAATCACGGAGCTGGCGTTGGATGCTTTATGCGTGTTTTTTACGAAATAAAAGTTACCATCAGCTCCCTGTGTCAGGTCATATTGATACAGACCACCGTCCGTTGTGCCTTTTGCTTTCAGGTCACTGCCTTCACCAACAGTAATGAATGCTGTTTTTGCATCTTTCAAGTCTACGGTACCAGCGTTATAAACTGTCACATTACCGGTAGCTTTCCCTGTGACATTCAGAGCATTGGTTGTACCTGCATCAACAACAAGATTGCTGTCTTTTGCAGAAAGAACCTGAGTTGTCAGGGAGGCATCTTTCACACTGATGGTGCTGTTTACAGCAGTGACGCCAAGAACAGAAGAATCACCGGTAACATTCCAGGTGGAGCCGGCAAGTGCAACTGTCTGACCGGCTAACGTAGATGGAGTCAAAGTACCTGCATCAGCGCTGCCGGCAGCAGCCACTGCATGACTTCCTGCAACAGGATTGCTGTTAATGGCACCATTCCACACAGAACCATCCGTCAGAACAACAGCCGTTTTGGCGTTGCTGACATCACCAGTCCAGCTGGAGTTTTTCAGCGTGACTCGCGCACCACCATCCAGACCGTCACCCACGTTACCTTTCCAGGTGGAATCAGACAGACTTACGGTTGCTGACTGGTTTTCTGTAGTACCGGTGCTGCCAGTAGTCGTATTACCCGCAACATTTCCTTTCCAGACTGAGCCATCGGAAAGATTTATATTCAGATTACTACTCGCTTTATCGCCATCAGCATAAGCATAAGCATCAGCATAAGCATTACCTTCCCAATAAGAGCGGGCAACGTTCATGTTTACATTTGTTGTGGTACCGACTGAACTATTGCTTGCAGAAAGGGCCTGGATATCAGAGTAGATGGCTGAATCAGCAACAGACAAATTTAAATTTTGCGTTGCTGAACCTGTTCCTTGTGCCGAAGCAGAGGCATAAATTGTTTGTTTATTATTAGCCGCCCCAATTACTGAGCCATCCTTAATCTTCAGGTTGACTGTATGAGTACCCGTCTTATTCCCGGCAGTAACTATTGCCTCAATCCGACCATTAATAATATTTGAGCCAGCAAGGGTAATGTTGTCTGTTGCATCACCGTTAAAACCATCCAATACGCTACCCTTTTGAGCAAAAATTGCCTTAGAGCTGTTGCTCGAATCATTTTTACCTTGAGCATTTATGGTTGTGCCATTGAGCGTGACATTATTTCCCTGGGGCCCTTCCAGAGATATCCCTGTCGCACTACCTTTTTCATTTTTTGCAACGAAATTACCGCCATTAACAACAACATCGCCAGTTGAAGAAATGACCATTGCAGACCGGACATAGGTGCCTTCACCTTGAGCTGTGATGGTGGAGCCTGTAGCATTAATCACAACATTTTTGTTACCGCTAACTTTTACACCTTCAACGAAATCTTGGTCTACCGTTGATGTGGCGGTAATATCATGACCACCCAAAGTAACATTAAGGTCTTTATCTTTCGCATTAATTGTTGCGGCTGTAATCTGTGTAGTATCACTAATAACAACATCTTGTTCCAGAGTTGTCTTATCTTTATCCAATGTAACCGGTGTAGTTGATACCGTGCTATCAGTAGCGAATGCTGGTGCAGAAAGAGCCATAACAATAGCTGTCGCTAATGCGCTGCGGTAAAATGCCTTACTGTTTTTCATGAAGAAATTCTCCATTCTGGTAACTAATTTCAATTTCCCACTTATTTATATTTATGCAGAGATAAAGCCTGCGTCCCTGCATTTACCACCACGGAATACCTGTTGGTATTTCCGTTTTCACGCAATGTCATGGCATTCGTTTTTTCCAATGCATTTCCATCACCGTGAAATTTATTGCTGCTCAGCAGCAGGGCTTCCCGCAATGACATGCTGTCCGGTATTCCCCAACGCTTTTTTAGCGACTGCTCGGCAAGCCATATCTGTCTTATCCCCGTTTTGAGAAACTGCGCACTGTATTCCCAGCTGTGTCCGGCAAGAAGCAACGACAACACCTTCTTTTGCTTTTCCGGGAAGCGTTCTGACATGACGATTGTCTTTGTGCGGTTATTCACCTCTTTCATAAAGACAGAGTAACTGTCCATAACTGGCAAAATTTCTGCATGTTTCAGCCCTGAAAACCCACCAGAGGCATTTGCAATACTGATGACACGCTCTACTGACATTCCTGGTTTCAGTAACCTCAGGTTTTTGAGAACGCCAGAAATACTCACATCCGGTGGCAGAAAAAAGGGCGCGACGCACAACACCACCACGAATGAGTGATCCCGATAAAATCGGAACCACATTTCAGCGCATTCGGCAGGTCGCCCTGCCGATATCACGACATTCTGTGGCCTGTGCCGCAATTTATTGCGTAACTCCTCTTCTGTTCTGATGCAGGTAACATTGCCGACAGAACCGGTTGATAGAGCTGCGAACTGCGCTGGTACAATTCCTGAGGGACAGAAAAGAACGAAACGCATCCTTCCCTCACAGATGTCAGTACGCCAGCACGCTGTACAGGCTGTACAGCGTGCCTCCCAATCCTGCAGCCCAGAACAGTAGAAATATTTTGGCTCCTACACTGTAGCGAGTCCGTATGCGCCGCAGTGGGGGGTAGTAACAACGCTGCTGTGTCATAACAATCCTGGTCTTTTTTTAGATATATTTTTTCTTTGTCCGGAAAGTACTTCTCCGGAAATGGCGTCAGAATTTATTGATTCACCAACGGCAACTTTCTCTGGATAAAGAATTCCGGATACCATGTTCTGCACATACTGAGTGAGTCGATGAGCGGAATGTTGTCCGACATATCTTGCATGTAGCCGTATATTCCGTTTCACTCTGCTGTCACCGCATCCCGTATAGAGCAGCCTGAAATCGCTCAGAGTTCCCAGTCCAAGTTTCATTAATGCCCGTGTGGCAATCGCATGCAGGGTCTTTGAACTGCGTTGTTCATAACGGGCAATCTCACTGAAACTCATGCCCTGCATCAGAATCTTAAGCACGCTCAACTCCCGTGCAGTCAGGAGCCAGAAATCGCTCATATCGCCGGGCAAAGGACGCAGTAACCAGCGGATAATTTGATTCTGATAACGACTCGCTGTCAGCATGGTGCCGATGCGTGGGAAGCCGTTATACAGACTTGCAGCAGGAGCATTATCGAACCAGTCGGAGTCACCGGTCAGGCAGACCTGCCATTGCCCGGCATCACTCCGCAAACGGGCGAGACAAGCCAGAAGAACCAACTCCCCTGAAGGAAGCGAAGGGATATCAGCTAACAGGTAGCCACAGGAGGTCTTTAAAACGAATTCAACCTCTGTAGTGACGTTGCTGTACACCCGCACGATATACCTGTCCGTTGGGATGAGAGACTCCAGTGCCAACCTGGTGAACTGACAGGCACTGATAATAACCAGAGGCTTCTTCATTCAGACTCGTCCACGCCATTGCTACAAAACCTGACATTTTGATTCAAAATGTCAGGTTTGGTTTAATTGTCTGAATGTTTAATATTCTTGGAGTATAAATCTAATTTGTTTGATTTTTATTGTTTTTAATTTTGCAACGCTCAATGATTTGATTGGAAATTGGGCACTGGTATGACCTGGTTGGTTAATCATTTCAAATCATGAGGTTATTTTATTTTAGTGATAAATATCAACATGTTATGGTTTTTATTTAATTGAACAGGCTGTTTTTTTATGGAAGAATTGAGGAAAACGTAGGAATCTGACATTTTGAATCAGAAGGTACTGTTTTAACGAGACTTTTTTTTCCACACTCCTTTAAATCGAGCAGCATTACTGGCTGTGTATCTGACAGTATGCTGAATATTTCGATGACCCAGATAATCCTGAAGTAGTCGGGTATCAACACCATTGTCAGCCAGAGCAAAACCGCAGGCATGACGTAACATATGAGGATGTGCTTTTACAGCTAATCCTGCACGTCTTCCTGCCTCACGAATGATCGAAAAAAAATGTTGTCTGCTGATAGGGCGGCGTTTCCGGGAGAGAAAAAGCCAGTCTCCTTCAACTCCATTTTCAATTAACTTCCTCTGCTTAAGCCACAACTTGATCAAATTATATTCATCAGGAAGAAGAGGATGTGTTGTCGAGAAACCATTTTTAATACGCCGAATATTAAGTTGTTTTCCTGATGCATCAATATCGGATAAACGTAAATCAAGAAGTTCACTGGCCCTAAAACCGTGAATGAAAGCCATCATAATTAGACAGCGATTTCTTTCAGGAAAGGACATGCTCTGGGCTGCATCCATCAGCCTGTAGACTTCATCCTGTGTGAGATATTTTCTCGTCATACGCTACCGTGTACAGTTGTAAAAAAAAAGAGGCACACCCAGATAAGTGTGCCTGCAATCAGAACGTTATCGATGTAATTTTATTATCTCATTAATAAGATTTTTTGAATAGTAGTTCTACGCAATAGATTAAATATGAAATATTTATTGTGCGGTTTTTCTACAACTCATTTTTAATGCGCGATTTTTTCTACAATGATGTGAAACAAAAAATATTAAAACCCTGAGTCAAGGAGCGGGGGTGAATGTGTATTACGTCTAATGTTTTAGTGATGTTCAATAGTCTTGATTTATTTAATGTTATTTTTACGCAAAATAACTTTTTCTGCATATATTATTGATTTTATTTGTTTTTTATGCGTTGAAAAGTAAGGGCGCAGAAAAGAAAAGATCTTTGACGTTAATAATACTAATTTACAAATATATCTTATCATAAGATTTTCTTTACTTTTTGGTTGTGAGGAAATCATCGTTCATGGATGCTACCAATAAATTAGAGATGTTCTCTTGAATAATTTTTTTCTGATTGCAAATCTCAGTTTGTTTGGTTTTTGTTCATTTGTTTAAGTGTATTCCAACACTTTTAATTTTTTGCAAAAACGTACTAACAATTTTTTCTTATCAATTGATGATAAATAAAAAATAAAATGTTAGAGAAGCGATAATCTTGTGATAAAAAATATTTAATCATGATGACTGATTAAAGAAGGGTAAAAATAAATCGCTGCTAATAAATTATACGAACCGTGTTTAAAGCTCCAGGTAGTTTTTGGGTCTGACTTATTTTTATACTCGCCACAAGCCCCCTTTTCGTGCATGATAACCGAATAAATTGACTTTTTTAGCGTAGACCTGATATTACTCCACGCTTTGGGATAAATACGCCCGGCTTACGCAGTTGATCGCTGACCACTGCTAACCGGGAGTGGGAAAGAACAAGTAACCCTGGCCAGGAGCACTGGTTGCGTGATTCTTAAGCTGAGTGGCATTACACTTGTGGTTTATCAGTGTATCCATAACACCTTCATCAGCCAGATTGAGCAAGTCAGCTTAGAATTTGCTGGCGAGATTGTCACGATGAAGCATGAGAGTTACCTCAGTGTTTTATATAAGGATTCGGTCCTCATAGTAGAACGGTAACTCTCAATCTGATAGGTTCCTGAGTCAGTTCACATCACGACTCATTTTTTCGCTCTCACCGGCATCCCATTTGCCACAAAATATCCCGCCGTGCTCCTCGGCAACGCTTCCTTCCCACGAATCATATCCGCTATTTTCTCGCCAATCATAATCGTCGTGGCGTTCAAATTGCCGGTGATAATTTGCGGCATAATTGACGCATCCACCACGCGCAGGCCTTCCAGCCCGTGTACGCGGCCTTCGCCGTCAACCACAGCCATCTCGTCATAACCCATTTTGCAGGTACCGCACGGATGAAACGCGGTTTCGGCGTGGTTACGCACGAACTCATCGAGCTGCTCATCCGTCTGGCATTCGACACCAGGGCTGATTTCGCGGCCACGGTATTGATCCAGCGCGGGTTGATGCATGATCTCGCGTGTGATGCGAATTGCGTCGCGGAACTCCTGCCAGTCCTGCTCGTGCGACATGTAGTTAAACAGAATTCCCGGATGCTGGTGCGGGTCGCGGGATTTAATCCGCACATGCCCACGGCTTGGCGAGCGCATCGATCCGACATGGCATTGGAAGCCGTGCTCTTTCACTGCGTTCGAGCCGTTATAGTTAATCGCCACTGGCAGGAAATGGTACTGAATATTCGGCCACGCAAATTCCTCACGACTGCGAATAAATCCGCCTGCTTCAAAGTGGTTGCTGGCACCAACGCCGATGCCGCCAAACAGCCACTCCGCACCGATTCTCGGCTGATTCCACCACTGCAGGGCAGGGTAGAGGGAAACCGGTTCTTTGCACTCGTATTGCAGATACATCTCCAGGTGATCCTGAAGATTTTCGCCGACGCCGGGTAATTCATGCACCAGCGGAATATCAAACTCCGCCAGCAGTTCAGCGTTGCCGACGCCGGAGCGTTGCAGGATCTGCGGTGAAGCAATCGCGCCTGCACATAACAGCACTTCTTTATTCGCCGCCGCGCGGGTCGGAATGGTGCTGTCGCCTTCCAGCCACTCGACGCCCACCGCGCGTTTGCCGTCAAAAATGATGTGATCGGTCATGGCGTGAGTACGAATGGTCAGGTTAGGGCGCGATTTGGCCTGATCGAGATAGCCACGCGCGGTGCTGGCGCGACGGCCATGCGGCGTGACGGTGCGATCCATCGGGCCAAAACCTTCCTGCTGATAGCCGTTGAGATCGTCCGTGCGCGGGTAGCCCGCCTGCACGCCCGCTTCAATCATCGCTTCAAACAGCGGATTGACGCCGGGTTTGGAGGTGGTGACGCTCACCGGGCCATCACCGCCGTGGTAGTCGTTCTCGCCCACATCGCGAGTCTCGGCCTTGCGATAGTAGGGCAGGCAGTCGAGATAACTCCAGTTCTCCAGACCAGGTTCTTGTGCCCAGTTATCGAGATCCAGCGCATTGCCACGGATGTAGCACATACCGTTGATCAGCGATGAACCGCCCAGACCTTTGCCGCGTCCGCACTCCATGCGGCGGTTGTTCATAAACGGTTCGGGTTCCGTCTCATAGGCCCAGTTGTAGCGTTTGCCCTGTAGCGGGAACGCCAGCGCGGCGGGCATCTGGGTGCGGAAGTCAAAGCGATAGTCCGGGCCGCCTGCTTCAAGCAGCAGCACGGTTGTGTTCGGATCTTCAGTCAGACGGGTAGCGAGAACGTTGCCGGCTGAGCCGGCACCAATAATGATGTAGTCAAATTGCAAATAAACCTCCTGGTTAGAATATGGACTGGAATTTAGCCATCTCAACCTGGATGGACTTCACCTGGGTGTAACTCTGGAGCGTCATCACGCCGTTCTCGCGACCAATGCCGGAGTGTTTGTAGCCGCCAACGGGCATCTCTGCCGGGGATTCGCCCCAGGTGTTGATCCAGCAAATACCCGCTTCCAGCTGATGAATGACGCGATGCGCGCGGTTCAGGTCCGCCGTCACGATACCCGCCGCCAGACCGTAGTCGGTATCGTTAGCGCGGCGAATGACTTCGTCTTCCGACTCGTAGGTCAGAATGGACATCACCGGCCCGAAAATCTCTTCTCGCACAATGGTCATATCGTCGCTGCAATCGGTGAACACGGTCGGTGCAACCCATGCGCCGTTATCGAAGCTATCCCCCTTCAGTACATTGCCGCCGCACAGTACGCGCGCGCCTTCCTCTTTGCCTTTGGCGATATAGCGCAGCACGTTATCGCGATGCGGGAAGCTGACCAGCGGGCCGAAGTTAGTTTGCGGATCGAAAACGTCGCCCGCGCGAATGCGCTCAACGCGCGCCAGAACCTTTTGTTCAAATGCGGCTTTGCATTTCGTCGGAACGAAGACGCGAGTGCCGTTGGTACACACCTGACCGGAGCTGAAGAAATTCGCCATCATGGCGATATCGGCGGCGAGATCGAGATCCGCATCGTCGAAAACGATCAGCGGTGATTTACCGCCCAGCTCCATGGTCACTTCTTTCAGGGAAGAGGCTGCCGAGTTAGCCATCACTTTTTTGCCGCTGGCGACGCCGCCGGTAAATGACACTTTGGCAATGCCCGGATGATCGGTCAGATATTGCCCGGTCTCCGCGCCCACGCCCGGCAACACGTTAAATACACCGTCCGGCAGGCCCGCTTCGCTGTAAATTTCAGCCAGCTTTAACGCGGTAAGCGGGGTGACTTCGCTCGGTTTGAAGATCATCGCGTTACCCGCCGCCAGCGCGGGGGCGGATTTCCACAAAGCAATCTGGATCGGGTAGTTCCATGCGCCAATCCCCGCCACCACACCCAGCGGTTCGCGGCGGGTATAAACAAATGACGTCTCACGCAACGGGATCTGGCAGCCTTCCAGCGCCGGGATCAGCCCGGCATAGTACTCCAGCACGTCCGCACCGGTAACGATATCGACGGTTGAGGTTTCCGAATATGCTTTTCCGGTGTCAAGGGTTTCCAGTTTTGCGAGTTCGTCATTGCGTTCACGCAGAATATCAACGGCCCGACGCAGAATACGCGAGCGTTCCATAGCGGTCATCGCCGCCCAGATTTTTTGCCCTTGTTGGGCACTCTTCACGGCGCGATCGACATCCTCACGCCCGGCGGCCTGCACGGTCGCCAGCACGTTACCGTTGGCCGGGTTAATGGTCTCGAAGGTGCGACCGCTGGTGGCGGAGGTATAACCACCATGTATATAAAGCTGCTGTTCTGCCATTCGGGACATCACGTTTCCTCGGTTAATCGGTGGGTAAATGCTGAGTAATAAAGTGACGGGTCAGCGAGTGTGCGAGAGGTTTATCCAGCGCTTTGCCGCTCAGTGCCGCGCGCAGCCATAATCCGTCAATTAGCGCGGCAAGGCCGTAGCCCGCTTCCTGTGCCTGTTGGCGCGGTAACTCGCGGCGAAATTCGCTCACCAGATTCGACAATAAGCGGCGGCTACTGACCTGCTGCAAGCGATAGAGCATCGGCTGATGCATACTGCTGGCCCAGAAGGCCAGCCAGGCTTTCATCGCCGCACTGCTCACCTGGGTTTCATCGAAGTTTCCGCTAACAATCGCCTGTAATCGCCGCTCTGCACTGCCCTGCGGAAGTGCATGTAATCGATTCAAAACCGCGTCACGCAGCTGACTGGTGATATCGCGCATGGTTGCTTCCAGCAGACCATTTTTGTCCCTGAAATAGTGGCTGATGATCCCCGTAGAAACGCCTGCACGGCGGGCGATCTGCGCGATCGTTGCATCGTGCATGCCCACTTCATTTATTGCTTCCAGCGTGGCGTCGATCAGTTGTCTGCGCCGGATCGACTGCATTCCCAATTTGGGCATTTTCGCCACTCCATTCATCAGCGTTGTTTATCTATTAAAGCGGTTATTGATTGGACGTTCAATATAAAATGTGTCTTAATTGTTACTAATTTGATTTTAAATGGTAACAATAACAGTGGGGATACTGGATGACAGACCTTTCACACAGCAGGGAAAAGGACAAAATCAATCCGGTGGTGTTTTATACTTCCGCCGGACTGATTTTGTTGTTTTCCCTGACAACGATCCTGTTTCGCGACTTCTCGGCCCTGTGGATTGGCCGCACGCTGGACTGGGTCTCTAAAACCTTCGGTTGGTACTATCTGCTGGCGGCAACGCTCTATATTGTCTTTGTAGTCTGTATCGCTTGTTCGCGTTTTGGTTCGGTGAAGCTCGGGCCTGAACAATCAAAACCGGAATTCAGTCTGCTGAGTTGGGCGGCGATGCTGTTTGCTGCCGGGATCGGTATCGACCTGATGTTCTTCTCCGTAGCCGAACCGGTAACGCAGTATATGCAGCCGCCGGAAGGCGCGGGACAGACGATTGAGGCCGCGCGTCAGGCGATGGTCTGGACGCTGTTTCACTACGGCTTAACCGGCTGGTCGATGTATGCGCTGATGGGCATGGCGCTCGGATACTTTAGCTATCGTTATAATTTGCCGCTCACTATCCGCTCGGCGCTGTACCCGATCTTCGGTAAACGGATTAACGGGCCGATAGGTCACTCAGTGGATATTGCTGCGGTGATCGGCACCATCTTCGGTATTGCCACTACGCTCGGTATCGGTGTGGTACAGCTTAACTATGGCTTGAGCGTGCTGTTTGATATTCCCGATTCGATGGCGGCGAAAGCGGCACTGATCGCCTTGTCGGTGATCATCGCCACTATCTCGGTGACATCCGGTGTTGATAAGGGCATTCGCGTGTTATCGGAACTCAACGTTGCGCTGGCGCTGGGATTGATTCTGTTCGTGTTGTTTATGGGCGACACCTCGTTCCTGCTTAATGCACTGGTGCTGAATGTTGGCGACTATGTGAATCGCTTTATGGGCATGACGCTCAACAGTTTTGCCTTCGACCGTCCGGTTGAGTGGATGAATAACTGGACGCTCTTCTTCTGGGCATGGTGGGTGGCATGGTCGCCGTTTGTCGGCTTGTTCCTGGCGCGTATCTCGCGTGGGCGTACCATTCGCCAGTTCGTGCTGGGCACGTTGATTATTCCGTTTACCTTCACGCTGTTATGGCTCTCGGTATTCGGCAATAGCGCGCTGTATGAAATCATCCACGGCGGCGCGGCATTTGCCGAGGAAGCGATGGTCCATCCGGAGCGCGGCTTCTACAGCCTGCTGGCGCAGTATCCGGCGTTTACCTTTAGCGCCTCCGTCGCCACCATTACTGGCCTGCTATTTTATGTGACCTCGGCGGACTCCGGTGCGCTGGTGCTGGGGAATTTCACCTCGCAGCTTAAAGATATCAACAGCGACGCCCCCGGCTGGCTGCGTGTCTTCTGGTCGGTGGCGATTGGCCTGCTGACGCTAGGCATGCTGATGACCAACGGGATATCCGCGCTGCAAAACACCACGGTGATTATGGGCCTGCCGTTCAGCTTTGTGATCTTCTTCGTGATGGCGGGGTTGTATAAATCTCTGAAGGTAGAAGATTACCGCCGTGAAAGTGCCAACCGCGATACCGCACCACGACCGCTGGGGCTTCAGGATCGCCTGAGCTGGAAAAAACGTCTCTCGCGCCTGATGAATTATCCGGGCACGCGTTACACTAAACAGATGATGGAGACGGTCTGTTATCCGGCAATGGAAGAAGTGGCGCAGGAACTGCGGTTGCGCGGCGCGTACGTGGAGCTAAAAAACCTGCCGCCGGAAGAGGGACAACAGTTGGGGCATCTGGATTTGTTGGTGCATATGGGCGAAGAGCAGAACTTTGTCTATCAGATTTGGCCGCAGCAATATTCAGTGCCGGGCTTTACCTACCGCGCACGTAGCGGGAAATCGACCTACTACCGGCTGGAAACCTTCCTGTTAGAAGGCAGCCAGGGCAACGACCTGATGGACTACAGCAAAGAGCAGGTGATCACCGATATTCTCGACCAGTACGAGCGGCACCTTAACTTTATCCATCTCCATCGTGAAGCGCCGGGCCATAGCGTGATGTTCCCGGACGCGTGATTGTTATTGCATAAAACCGCGCCATGTCTGCATATGGCGCGGTTTCTCTTACCTCTTGATACGTTATATCTGTGTACAGTTAAGCCCTTAGTATCGATTGATGATTGCCAGGCAACAGATAATAAAAAAGAAAAGAACTATTGAAGCCCAAAACCTACGTTTGGACTGTTGTGAATGTTCAATAAGCTTAGTCTTATTTAATGTAAATATTGGTGCTAATTTGAAATGACGCTTTATTCATGGGGAACGCGTAGCGCAAATCAACTAAAATCAATGTAACCGTTTGTTGTTTAAGGTTTAATTGTCTGTGTCTGATATTTTATTGATTGTTTTAAATATTGTTTTTATTGTCATTGTTATAATGTTGGCTATCTATTGCTGAATGGATTCAGTCTTAAAAAGCAGGTTGTTAAGGGATAGGCATAGAGTAATGACGTGTATGCATAACCAACATCTTTACTCATTATGTCATTGAATGTTGACGCTATGTGTTTATGAGGTTGAGGTATTTTCAGTTGATCTGGATTGTTAAATTCATATAATGCGCCTTTACTCATGAATGGGCGTCAATACGTAGTGGGAAATTATAAATATCGAAATAGTCCAACTACTTCTTTATTACCAAAAATGAGTATCTGAATTTTAATATTGCATTCTTGCGTGATTATCTCCTGAGTTTGACTTGTGATTACCTTTTTAAGGTATTTAGCGTAACTGTTTTTGAGCGAGCATCAGAGGTAAAGATAATCTTCTTGATAGTGATGTGGGATGTTATACGTATGGCATCGCTAATGTTTATGGTTACCCCTTATGTGTGCTCAGGAATCCACAGGTAATCACTCATACTGAACAGCGATAAAAGATAAAAGGTGTGTTCATGAATTCATGTGATTTTCGTGTTTTTCTGCAAGAGTTCGGTACAACGGTTCATTTGTCATTGCCTGGTAGCGTATCCGAGAAAGAACGACTGCTACTCAAGCTGCTGATGCAGGGAATGTCTGTAACAGAAATATCACAGTACAGAAATCGCAGTGCAAAGACCATTTCACATCAAAAGAAACAGCTCTTTGAGAAACTGGGGATTCAGAGCGATATTACTTTCTGGCGGGATATTTTCTTTCAGTACAATCCGGAGATCATATCCGCCACGGGTAATAATAGTCACAAATATATTAATGATAATCACTATCACCATATCGTCACGCCTGAAGCCATCAGTCTGGCGTTGGAAAACCACGAGTTTAAACCGTGGATCCAACCGGTTTTCTGCGCGCAGACTGGGGTACTGACAGGCTGTGAAGTGCTTGTCCGCTGGGAACATCCACAAACGGGAATGATCCCACCGGATCAGTTTATTCCTCTGGCGGAGTCATCCGGTCTTATTGTCATAATGACTCGCCAGCTGATGAAACAGACTGCGGATATTCTGATGCCGGTAAAACATTTGCTGCCGGACAATTTCCATATTGGTATCAACGTCTCGGCGGGCTGTTTTTTGGCTGCGGGATTTGAAAAAGAGTGTCTGAACCTGGTTAAGAAATTAGGTAACGATAAAATCAAGCTGGTTCTTGAGCTGACGGAACGTAATCCTATTCCGGTAACGCCAGAAGCCAGAGCGATATTTGACAGCCTTCATCAGCACAATATTACCTTTGCGCTGGATGACTTTGGTACGGGTTATGCGACCTATCGTTACTTGCAGGCGTTCCCGGTCGATTTTATTAAAATTGACAAGTCGTTTGTGCAAATGGCGAGTGTCGACGAAATCTCCGGTCATATTGTGGACAATATTGTCGAACTGGCGCGTAAGCCTGGTTTGAGTATCGTGGCGGAAGGGGTAGAAACCCAGGAGCAGGCGGATTTAATGATCGGTAAAGGCGTTCACTTTTTACAGGGCTATTTGTACTCTCCGCCAGTACCGGGTAATAAATTTATCTCTGAATGGGTAATGAAAGCAGGTGGTTGATGTAAACCGCTATTCACAGCGCATCGGGAGGTTGGCAGCGATTAATTCTCCCGATGCAGTAAATCCTGATAGATCCCCGTTAATATGCCATTTGGCGCAAATTGTTTTTTAATCCACTGCGTCACCTGACCGGTGGCAGAGTGCTGGGTTGCTAGTAACATGCGTGAATCCTGGCGCGGGTTATGGATTTGTCGGGTAATCAGCAAGGATTGCGCCATCGCCTCACGGACCATGTAATCCGGCAAAAAACCAATTCCTTCACCTAAAATCTGGCACTGACATTTGGTGTTGAAATCTGGCACCAGAATTGACTCCTGCCCATGCAGCAACCAGCCCACTTTTTTATTAATCGTATGCGCGGTGTCCTCCACCATGATATTAGGGTAGAGACGCAGCTGGCTTTCGGCGATCGGCTCCGGCACAAAGGCTAATGGGTGATCCGGGGCGATGGCAAAAGCCCAGCGAATCGCGCCAATCTCCGTGTAATCAATGCCGCCGCCGTCCAGCAGCGTGTCGGGCGCGCCGATGGCGATATTTGCCTGATTATTAATAATCGCATCCCAGACGCCGTTATACACTTCGGTCGTCACGGTAATCTGGCAGGTAGGAAACTGCTTTTTCAGCACCTGTAATAAGCGTGCGGTGTGTTTGGGCGTATAAAGCAGCTGATTAATACAAATGCGCACACGCGCTTCTATGCCCTGCGAAATAGTATCGATACTGCGTTTAATGGCGTGAAAATCATTCAGCAGGTCGGTAGCTTTGCGGAAAAAATAACGCCCGGACTCCGTTAACTCAATGCTGCGGGTACTGCGAGTGAACAGCACCACATCCAGCCCTGTTTCCATACGTTTAATGGTGTAGCTAATGGCGGAAGTGGTTAAACCCAACTCTTCTGCGGCTTTACTGAAGCTGCCAAAACGCGCAGCGGTAGTAAATGCCAACAGATTCTCTTCGGTAAAAATTGAGTTCATCGACTCGCTCCCGCCATTTTCGATTCTGAATTTCTCCAGCCATGACTGTAGAGGTATCCATTAAAGATGGATAATCATTTTTGAATAACTTTTAATACCCGTCGCTTTTGGTCGTCGCTTCGCTTAATTTTTGTCCGCCGTATTCTGAAATTATCCCCACGCAGTTACCCGCCAGAAAACCCAGTAATGTCACCGTCCAGTTCATCCCGCTGGCAAAAAATAGCGTCATGCCGAGAAAGCCTCCGGGAATAAAAGACAGTAACCAGAAACGCCCTTGCCAGACCACCACCGCCGAGAAGGGTACAGTCGTAATCACGCTCGCCCAGAACGCGGACAGTCCACTCACCGGGGCCAGCCAACCGGCAGCCAGCGCGGCGAAAAACGCCCACACCATCCCGGAATAATTAACCGCCAGGCTTTTGATAAACCCCGATTTACCGCCGCCTGCGGCATAAAAACTGCAAAAGGCGACGAAGCCAATGGTTCCTAATAATTCCCATCCCTGAGAGAGCCCGACATGTGAAGACACTAACTGCCAAAGCCCTGCACAAATACCGACGGTGACACCCGTTGTCGTGAGTCCGTTCATCTTGTTCCCCTCTGGTTAGACATGGACGAAAGCTACTCTTACATGTGCAGACTATAGAGAAATAAAACCTGATTGAGTGAAAGGGTATCGGGTCAAAGAAACAAATATTGCACTACCGCACACGGCGAAAAGATTGTTGAACATCATTCAACAAAAAGGCGAAATACGGCGAATTAAATTTAAGCGGGTTCTTTTATCAGATTATCGTTGCTATTCTCAATTCATCGAAAACAGCCACAAAAACCAGGTGAATGTGAATGACTATAAAAAATCTACCTGCCGACTATTTATTGGCTGCGCAACAGGGTGATATCGATAAAGTAAAAACCTGCCTTGCGCTGGGTGTCGATATTAATACCTGCGATCGTCAGGGGAAAACGGCAATTACGCTGGCAAGTTTATATCAGCAATATGCTTGCGTTCAGGCATTAATTGACGCCGGAGCGAATATTAATAAACAAGACCTGACATGTTTAAATCCTTTTTTAATGAGCTGCTTGAACGGTGATTTAACGCTACTACGAATTATTTTACCGGCTAAACCCGATCTTAATTGCGTAACCCGTTTTGGCGGTGTCGGCCTGACGCCTGCCTGTGAAAAAGGCCATTTAAGTATTGTAAAAGAGCTTTTGGCAAATACGGAGATTAACGTTAACCAGACTAACCATGTTGGCTGGACACCGTTGCTGGAAGCGATTGTGCTTAACGATGGCGGGATTAAACAGCAGGCGATTGTCCAGTTATTGCTGGAACACGGTGCCAGCCCGCATCTGACCGATAAATATGGCAAAACGCCGCTGGAACTGGCGCGGGAACGGGGCTTTGAAGAGATTGCGCAGTTGCTGATCGCCGCAGGTGCATAAACCGGGAGGCTTGTTATCAACACACCAGAAAAACGGTGTGTGTGGGCGCTAACTGCGGATGCTGATTTTCTGGCGCAGCGGGGGCAAGGACAGGTTGAACAGGTCTTTGCCAGAGCGGTAAATATCGCACTTCCGGCCCGCCAGCAGTTGCTGACGCTGCTTTGTGAAGAGTACGACAATGCGCCAAACAGTTGTCGGTTGGCACTCACTCACTTTAATGGTCTGTTCCGGCATGGTGATAAGGTTCAGTTTGACGATCAAGGCATTACGGTTGGTCAACATCTTCATATAGAAATGAGTCATTGCCAGCGTTGGCTGTCCCCAACCTTGCAAATGACCGCTCTGAATTTTCACCTTATCGCCTGGCAACAGTGGCACGACATTATTCATCAGCACCTGGGGGAAAATGAAACCCTGTTTAATTATCGAGACGATAATCCGTTTTATCAGGCGTTAAATAAAGAACTACATATTAAACGACGGGCAGTTATTCAGGCCATAAACGATAAACAAAATATCGCCGTAGCGGTCGCCAGTATGATGGGCTTAGGGATTGGCCTTACGCCATCAGCCGACGATTATTTAACAGGTCTGGCGCTTATTTTATTTCTTCCCGGACATCCGGCGGAAAAATACAAAGAGGAATTGTATCTCGGTCTGCAACGCGGCAGAAATAATACCACGTTATTAAGTGCCATCACGCTGGAAGCTGCATTACAACAACGCTGCCGGGAAAATATTCATCGTTTTATTCACAACATTATTTATGACATCCCTGGGAACGCAACTCAGGCAATAGAAAAAATTAAACATATTGGCTCCAGTTCCGGCTGTGACATGCTGTATGGCATGGCCGATGGTTGTGCGCTGAGTCAAACCTACGGAGGGAATTATGTCAGTTAAAATAGTCATTAAACCGAATACCTATTTTGATTCTGTCTCGCTGATGTCTATCTCCACGCGTGCAAATAAACTCGACGGCGTCGAGCAGGCATTTGTGGCGATGGCGACCGAAATGAACAAAGGCGTGTTGAAGAATTTAGGACTGCTGACGCCGGAGCTGGAGCAGGCGAAAAACGGCGACCTGATGATTGTCATCAATGGTAAATCGGGTGTGGACAACGAGCAGTTGCTGGCGGAGATTGAAGAACTGTTCAACACCAAAGCGCAAAGCGGCTCGCACGAGGCGCGTTACGCCACTATTGCCAGCGCCAAAAAGCATATCCCGGAAAGTAACCTAGCAGTGATTTCGGTCAACGGTCTGTTTGCCGCTCGCGAAGCGCGTCAGGCGCTGCAAAATGACCTCAACGTGATGCTGTTTTCCGATAATGTCTCAGCTGAAGATGAACTGGCGCTCAAACAGTTGGCCCATGAAAAAGGGCTGCTGATGATGGGGCCAGACTGCGGCACGGCGATTATCAACGGCGCGGCACTCTGCTTTGGTAACGCCGTGCGTCGCGGCAACATCGGTATTGTTGGCGCATCTGGCACCGGCAGCCAGGAATTGAGCGTCCGTATCCATGAATTTGGTGGCGGCGTTTCACAACTGATCGGCACCGGCGGGCGCGACCTGAGCGAGAAAATCGGTGGCCTGATGATGCTCGATGCCATCGGGATGCTGGAAAACGATCCGCAAACTGAAATCATTGTGCTTATCTCCAAACCGCCTGCGCCTGCGGTGGCCCGCAAAGTGCTGGAACGCGCACGCGCCTGCCGCAAGCCAGTGGTGGCCTGCTTCCTCGGTCGTGGCGAAACGCCAGTGGATGAGCAGGGGCTACAGTTTGCTCGCGGCAGCAAAGAGGCGGCATTGAAAGCGGTGATGCTCTCCGGCGTGAAACAAGAACATCTCGACCTGCATACGCTTAACCAGCCGTTGATTGCGGATGTGCGGGCGCGTCTGCAACCGCAGCAGAAATACATTCGTGGTCTGTTCTGCGGCGGTACGCTGTGTGACGAAACCCTGTTCGCGGTGATGGAAAAACATGGCGATGTCTACAGCAATATCCAGCCCGATCCTGAATTCCGCCTGCAAGATATCAACCGCAGCATCAAACACACCTTCCTCGACTTTGGCGATGATGACTTCACCAACGGCAAGCCGCATCCAATGATTGACCCGACCAACCGTATCAGCCGCTTGATCGAAGAAGCGCGCGATCCAGAAGTGGCGGTGATCGTGATGGATTTTGTGCTCAGATTTGGATCGCATGAAGATCCGGTCGGTTCCACCATCGAGGCGATCAAAGAAGCGAAAGCGATCGCCGCTGCCGAAGGACGCGAGTTGATCATTCTCGCCTATGTGCTGGGCACCGATCTCGATACGCCATCATTAGAACAACAAAGCCAGATGCTGCTTGATGCCGGAGTGATTCTGGCGAGCAGCAGCACCAATACCGGATTGCTGGCGCGTGAATTTATCTGCAAAGGGGAGGAAGCCTGATGAGCCAGTCACTGTTTAGCCAACCGTTGAACGTTATTAACGTCGGTATCGCCATGTTTAGCGATGATCTGAAAAAGCAGCATGTAGAAGTGACCCAACTCGACTGGACGCCGCCGGGGCAGGGCAATATGCAGGTGGTGCAGGCACTGGATAATATTGCCGATTCGCCACTGGCGGACAAAATCGCCTCCGCGAATCAGCAGGCGCTGGAGCGCATTATCCAGTCGCATCCGGTGCTAATCGGCTTTGATCAGGCGATTAACGTGGTGCCGGGCATGACGCCGAAAACCATTCTTCACGCCGGGCCGCCGGTCACCTGGGAAAAAATGTGCGGCGCGATGAAAGGCGCGGTCACCGGAGCGCTGGTGTTTGAAGGACTGGCGAAAGATCTCGACGAGGCGGCTGAGCTGGCGGCTTCCGGGGAGATCACCTTCTCGCCGTGCCACGAGCACGACTGTGTGGGATCGATGGCGGGCGTCACCTCGGCCTCGATGTTTATGCACATCGTGAAAAACAAAACCTATGGCAACATCGCTTATACCAACATGAGCGAGCAGATGGCGAAGATTTTGCGTATGGGCGCTAACGACCAGAGCGTGATCGACCGCCTCAACTGGATGCGCGATGTGCAGGGACCCATGCTGCGCGACGCGATGAAAATTATCGGCGAAATCGATCTGCGCTTAATGCTGGCGCAGGCGCTGCATATGGGCGATGAATGCCATAACCGCAATAACGCCGGGACGACGCTGCTGATTCAGGCGCTGACGCCGGGGATTATTCAGGCAGGTTATTCCGTCGAGCAACAGCGCGAAGTGTTTGAGTTTGTCGCCAGCAGCGACTACTTCTCCGGCCCGACGTGGATGGCGATGTGTAAAGCGGCGATGGATGCGGCGCACGGCATCGAATACAGCACCGTGGTGACCACCATGGCGCGTAACGGCGTCGAGTTCGGCCTGCGGGTCAGCGGCCTGCCGGGGCAGTGGTTTACCGGCCCGGCGCAGCAGGTCATCGGCCCGATGTTTGCCGGTTATAAGCCGGAAGATTCAGGGCTGGATATTGGCGACAGCGCCATCACCGAAACCTACGGTATTGGCGGATTTGCGATGGCGACCGCGCCCGCGATCGTCGCGCTGGTGGGGGGCACGGTGGAAGAGGCTATCGATTTCTCCCGTCAGATGCGTGAAATCACCCTTGGCGAAAACCCCAACGTCACCATTCCGTTGCTCGGTTTTATGGGCGTGCCGTCGGCAATCGACATCACCCGCGTGGGTAGCAGCGGCATTCTGCCAGTGATCAACACCGCCATCGCCCATAAAGATGCGGGCGTCGGCATGATTGGCGCGGGCATTGTGCATCCACCCTTCGCCTGCTTCGAGAAAGCCATTTTTGGCTGGTGCGAACGTTACGGCGTCTGAGTTACATGTTTATGCCGGATGCGACATGAATGTCTTATCCGGCCTACGAATGGCGCGGAAATCTGTAGGCCTGATAAGCGTGGCGCTTCAGGCATTGGCCACCACAGCCGGATGCGACATGAATGTCTTATCCGGCCTACGAGTGGCGCAAGAATCTGTAGGCCTGATAAGCGTAGCGCATCAGGCATTGGTCACCACAGCCGGATGCGGCGTGAACGCCTTATCCGGCCTACGAATGGCACGGGAATCTGTAGGCCTGATAAGCGTAGCGCATCAGGCAGTCTGGCGTTGGTCATAACCCCATCACCCTCTGTCGCGGACATAACAACATGAAAGAACTTGTGGTCGTTGCCATTGGTGGCAACAGCATTATCAAAGATAACGCCAGCCAGTCGATTGAGCATCAGGCGGAGGCGGTGAAAGCCGTGGCCGATACGGTGCTGGAAATGCTGGCTTCCGATTACGACATTGTGCTGACCCACGGCAACGGGCCGCAGGTCGGGCTGGATTTACGCCGCGCGGAGATTGCCCACGAGCGCGAAGGGCTGCCCTTAACGCCGCTGGCGAACTGTGTGGCGGATACGCAAGGTGGCATTGGCTATCTGATCCAGCAGGCGCTGAACAACCGACTGGCGCGTCACGGCGAGAAAAAAGCCGTCACCGTGGTGACTCAGGTGGAAGTGGATAAAAACGATCCGGGGTTTGCCCATCCCATCAAACCCATTGGCGCATTCTTTAGTGAAAGCCAGCGTGACGAACTACAAAAGGCAAACCCTGACTGGCGTTTTGTTGAAGATGCCGGACGGGGCTATCGCCGCGTGGTCGCCTCGCCGGAACCGAAACGTATTGTCGAAGCACCTGCCATTAAGGCGCTGATCCAACAAGGCTTTGTGGTGATTGGCGCGGGCGGCGGCGGAATTCCGGTAGTGCGTACTGACGCGGGGGATTACCAAAGCGTGGACGCGGTTATCGACAAAGATCTCTCTACCGCGCTACTGGCTCGCGAAATTCACGCCGACATTCTGGTGATCACCACTGGCGTCGAAAAAGTGTGTATTCACTTTGGCAAACCGCAGCAGCAGGCGCTGGATCGCGTAGATATTGCCACCATGACCCGCTATATGCAGGAAGGGCATTTCCCACCTGGCAGCATGTTGCCAAAAATCATCGCCAGCCTGACGTTCCTGGAACAAGGCGGCAAAGAAGTGATTATCACCACGCCGGAATGCCTGCCTGCGGCGCTACGCGGCGAAACGGGCACCCATATTATTAAAACCTAAGGACGTAAGATGAAAGAAAACAATAGCCGCCGTGAATTTCTGAGCCAGAGCGGTAAGATGGTCACCGCCGCCGCGCTGTTTGGTCCCTCAGTGCCGCTCGCCCATGCGGGGGTAGCTGGCACCCTAAACTGCGAAGCGAACAACACCATGAAAATCACTGACCCGTATTACTATCTCGATAACGTGCTGCTGGAAACCGGTTTTGACTACGAAAATGGCGTGGCGGTACAGACCCGCACGGCGCGCCAGACCGTGGAGATTCAGGACGGTAAAATTGTTGCCCTGCGCGAGAACAAGCAGCATCCGGACGCCACGCTGCCGCACTATGACGCTGGCGGTAAGCTGATGCTGCCCACCACCCGCGACATGCATATTCATCTCGACAAAACCTTCTACGGCGGGCCGTGGCGCTCGCTCAATCGTCCGGCAGGCACCACTATCCAGGACATGATCAAACTCGAGCAGAAAATGCTGCCGGAACTGCAACCGTACACGCAGGAACGGGCGGAAAAACTGATCGATTTATTGCAGTCGAAAGGCACCACCATTGCCCGCAGCCACTGCAATATCGAACCGGTTTCCGGCCTGAAAAATCTGCAAAATTTGCAGGCGGTGCTGGCGCGACGTCAGGCGGGCTTCGAGTGTGAAATCGTCGCCTTCCCGCAGCACGGTTTGCTGCTGTCGAAATCGGAACCCTTAATGCGCGAAGCGATGCAGGCGGGGGCGCATTACGTCGGCGGGCTGGACCCGACCAGTGTTGATGGCGCGATGGAAAAATCCCTCGACACCATGTTCCAGATTGCGCTGGACTATGACAAAGGCGTCGATATTCACCTGCACGAAACCACGCCGGCAGGCGTGGCAGCCATCAATTATATGGTTGAAACGGTGGAGAAAACGCCGCAACTGAAGGGCAAGCTGACCATCAGCCACGCCTTTGCGCTGGCAACGCTCAACGAACAACAGGTAGATAAACTGGCGCACCGGATGGTGGCGCAGCAAATTTCTATCGCCTCGACGGTGCCGATTGGCACGTTGCATATGCCGCTCAAACAGCTGCACGACAAAGGCGTAAAAGTCATGACCGGCACCGACAGCGTTATCGACCACTGGTCACCCTACGGCCTGGGCGACATGCTGGAAAAAGCCAATCTGTACGCGCAGCTCTATATTCGCCCTAACGAACAGAATTTATCCCGCTCGCTGTTTTTAGCCACCGGTGATGTATTGCCGCTAAATGAAAAAGGCGAGCACGTGTGGCCAAAAGCGCAGGATGACGCCAGTTTTGTGCTGGTGGACGCCTCCTGTTCCGCCGAGGCGGTGGCGCGTATTTCGCCGAGAACCGCAACGTTCCATAAAGGGCAACTGGTGTGGGGGAGTGTGGCAGGTTGATGCGCATTTGAAACGTCTGCAACGGTGAACAGTAAGAGATTTAAGCCCCAGGGAGTGGGGCGGCCTGAGTATGAGTGTGTTGGCAGAAATGGACATTATCTTTGAAGAATATGCCCTTATTGACGTTGTGTAGATAACTATTTGTCTACGTGAAAATATCATCAGTTTTGCCGATTTTTGTCTTTTACGGATAGCAAATATCACACTTATAGGCGCTCGCCTTATGGGGAACGTTGCTGCTCTGTTTCATTCAGGCTCGCGGCATGTTAGGGCTGGATCGGGTGGTTTAAATATTGGCTATATTCAATGGACGCGTTTTGCCGCGATGACATATCAAGCATCGCCAAATACACATAGCTAATCAGGAGTAAACACAATGAAGATCAAAGCTGTTGGTGCATATTCCGCTAAACAACCGCTTGAACCGATGGATATCACCCGGCGTGAACCGGGACCGCATGATGTCAAAATCGAAATCGCTTACTGTGGCGTCTGCCATTCCGATCTCCACCAGGTCCGTTCGGAGTGGGCGGGGACGGTTTACCCCTGCGTGCCGGGTCATGAAATTGTGGGGCGCGTGGTAGCCGTTGGTGATCAGGTAGAAAAACATGCGCCGGGCGATCTGGTCGGTGTCGGCTGCATTGTCGACAGTTGTAAACATTGCGAAGAGTGTGAAGACGGGCTGGAAAACTACTGTGATTACA